>Ga0123355_10018332_pt1 | contig 11096 bp, 7 predicted proteins | sample TergutEmb28metaG_3_FD_89872 | JGI IMG/M metagenome (GOLD analysis project Ga0123355, IMG submission 89872) | Embiratermes neotenicus P1 segment gut microbial communities from Petit-Saut dam, French Guiana - Emb289 P1 | ecosystem: Host-associated > Arthropoda: Insects > Digestive system > Gut ...
ATCATACTCAGGAGTCCTAAAGGTGTTAGTTATCGTTACACCTAATGCATCTTTATCTGCAAGATGAATCATGCCAGCATCTGCTATTGAGGGCTGGTAGTTGCCCTCTGGACACAGGCACTCTGTGACCAGATAGTCACCAGGTACTAAATCATCAAGCAGGGATGGCTTGTTTGCACTAAAGATGATCATGGTGACCAGACCGGGATTATCTGCAAGGGTGCCACTGGGCACAAAACTCCAGGTGTCGGCACCAGGACTTCTTACTAATAGGTACACAGTGTCTGTGTTCTCATCAAGTTCACCAACAAAGGTATATGAACCCATAGAAGCAAAGGGTGTCGCCTCTACACTATTAAGGTCAGGATTTTGAGCAAACAGCAACACTCTTTCCGAATCCACATTGGTCAGTGTCGCGGTAAACTCAGTGTCTTCATCTACCTGGAAGATCCCGTACTCACCCGCAAGCTCTTTGAAGATAACTGTTCTGCCATCTTGTTTGCTTAGATAGTGATTGACAATCGTAATGTTTATGTTGTCGTAAGGATTTACAATAATGCCCCCAAACGAACCATCGTCTAAGATCTCATCGCCATCTACAAACATGCGCACGATGTGTCCGTCATGGTTGATCTCTTCAATCATGTACTGGCGTTCACTGCCTGTGTAGATGTTTGAAAGTACGAGCGGCGAATTTACGCTTATAGGTAGCTCATAGAGTGCCGTTGAAAGGTCACCGGTCCAGCTTAAATCGTACAGCGTACGAACGCCACCAGAGTCAATGCATCCCACATGGCGCCAGGTGCCATCAGGCTGTATTTCAGGGTCAAACAACAGGTGAACGTCTGTCGCCAGGTTTCTTACCAGAATGGCAAACTCAGTATCCTCGTCTACTCCCCAGTCACTAGGATGTCCCGACAGCTCCTTAAACATCGAGAGGTTGGCCTCACCGTGTTCGAAGTGATTTGTCACCATGCCCGTAAGTATGCCAGCAGGTGGTACATAACCCTGCTCACCAGGTGTGCCATCAAAACTATAAAAGGCTTGCCACCAGTCACTAACAGACGATGTCGATAGCAGATTGCCCTCAAAGTCCAGCTCGTGAATCTCATAGGGTCCTGGCCACAGGTTCGAAAGACCAACCATCTGCAAATCACGCAAAGTGATTGTTGTTGTCACTTCAATCGTGCTGGCATTGTAGCGCGCTTGCCAGTAAGCGTCACTCCACTGCCACGTAGGAGTAGAAAGGTGCGATCCATCATTACCTACACAAAACAGTGTACCCTCAACCCAGCCAGGTGGTGACCAACCAGAACTGGGATCAAGCGCTTCTGCATCAGGCTCGACAAACAACAGGTAGTTTCCTGCATCAACATCCCAAATCTTTACCCGAAACTCTGTCAAAGAATTAATGCCCCAGTCTGCAGGAAAACCATCAAGCAGCTTCAAGACCTGCAAGACACCGTAAGCGGGATCTGCGAAGTAGTTCTCTACCGTTAGTAAAACTTCAGCACTTGCACTGGGTTCAATGCTCACTGTCGAAGTAAAGGGACCACCGTCAACGCTATATGTCACGTCAACTTGTGGTGCTCGAAGTGCGCTAGGATCCCAGGTGAAATACTCAGTCATCGAATAAACCTTTTGTGTGCCCGATTCGTCCTGAGTCGGTATGCCCGTAAGCACCGCTGGCCTGTTAACGCTAAAGCTAATTGGAGTGGGTGCTGCTGCCAGTCCGTTGTATTCATAAACCCCGTTGCCTGCGTAGATAAACACCAAATATGTATTCGTGGTATCACTGCGCAGGTGCAGTAAGAACTCAGTATCATCATCCATGTTCCAACGGTCATGATAGTCACCTGCACCAAACTGCTTTGCAACGGTGAGATCAAACACAGGAGGAGGCGCATTGTCATCGAGCAAGCGAACCTGTCCCACAACGTCAAGATCTAAGACAATTCTCTCGCCATTCCAGCTAAAGGTGTCACTTTGGCTGGTGTTAAATGTGCGATGGAAATGCTCCTGACTGATAATCGTTCTGCCACCAGGAGTTGATTGGTTTCCGCCAGGGCCTGCAAAGTAAATCTCAAACTGAACATCCAGCCCTGGACCATGAAAGTCCTTTACCGTAAAGATATACCAATTGTCGGCACCTTTTGCCCATTCCAGTTGCCAGCTAAAATACTGTGTTCCTTCTGGCGTAACAACCGTTGCAGCCTGGTTGCGCGTATTTGCATTCTGCGGCCACCAATTCCACTGTCCAGCCGGATGGTTCATCGAGCCGTCCGCATTGTAGGGCGCTCTGTCTTCTGCAGAAAGATTAGTGGGAAACACAATCGTCGTACCCGCAACATTATCAATAATCGCCCCTCTATTGATACCGTTACCATTGTTCCAGCTCATAGACATGGTGAATTCATCATGAACAGTTTCGACCACGGTCCAATAGTAAGGATTATTGCTACAGGGGAGGAAGCTTGCATCCGCACCACCGGTCGAATACCAATAGTCCAGGTCATAAGGTGGCTGCGCAGGTGGATTAACTACCGTAAGGTCATAACTCACCGTAAGGGGAGCAGACCCAAGAATTGACGCTTGATCGGTAATGTTCCAGGTCACCGTGGTGCCACTTAAGCTAAGACCCGCAGGAAGCGATCCCGGGTCAACAACGGCAAACTCACCAATATCATCGGTGACCTCAACATAGGCACCACTCGGCAAAGGAGCCAGGGGGTTACTTGCCACCCCATCATCATCGGTAAAGGTACGCGCCCAAGCAGACAGCGTAACCGTAATAGTTCCATCAGGCGTACCCGTCGTTGGAATATCATTGTATTCAATAGATTTACCAATCCGAACCTCACCCTCTGCCAGGGTAGATGTCGACGGCTGATAAACAGAACCAACACTGAAAGCGCTTTGTGGCCCCGTTCCCGTTTCGATGGTGAAGTCTTCAAGCGACGGATCAAGCGCAAAGGTGATACCTGCAATCACTCCGACCCCCAAAAGGAGTGTTATCAGGAAAATAAAGATCCTATTTCTTGTTAGCATGGCGTGTCCTGCTCTTCATTTGGCTTCCTGAGCATACTGGCTTGCAATTTTACTTTAATTATGTATAGAAAAGCAAACAAGTGCGACCAGACTGGTATCCATACATGTCAACTCTAAGTATAAAACTGCAATTGACACTATCTAGCTCTGTCCTAGATTGTGGTTAAGCTATGAATAAAGTGTGACTGCCCCCAATAAAAGCCCTATCTCATCACACACTTTGACCTGCTCTAGCGCGGCCTCCCCAACTGCGGTCTAGCTGCGACGTCTGTAGGAAATCAGGGACAGCCAGTAGGATATAAAGCCCACCACGGGCAACGCCCCCAAGACCACAATCAGTATCCAGGTATTAGCTGTTATCTGATTGCGCAAGATGTCTAGTCCCGCACCTATTCCGTCACCTGCGCCCAGGACTATAAAGGCCATGAGAGCCAGAAAAATCAACAACAAGGGAATCGAACTCAAAAAGCGTGCACGCTTATACCCAAAATAGAAATAAATAGGCAGCTGAATCAGCAGCAAAAGAACCAAGCAGGCAGCCATCAGAAGCATTGTCCCAACACTACCCTGCGACAGCAGAACAAAGGGTGAGGTATCCGCAACACGACTGAAGCTTACACCAATCAATGAAATCACAATGGCAGCCAGCGCGACAAGCAAGCTACCATCTATCATGTACAAGTATCTGCCGGTGACAATGGTTCGATCGCTAAAGCCCACAGCCGCGTATTTCTCGTCGATCTGGTCACGCTCATCCAGTGCAAAGGGATAGCCAACAAATAGCGTTCCCAGCAGCATTCCTGCAACAGCCCCCGAGTAAGCATTTCCCGTCAGAAAGGCCAGAAAGAAAGCCACACCCGCATAAAGTAGCAGATCCAAAGGCCTGACGTGAGGCTTGATAATCAAAAGCTCGCGACGCAGAAAGGACAGAACACCGTTATCTGCAAAACGCTGCTGCTTGCCCTTGTCTTCTCTGCCTGTACCACCTGTATCACTACTGCTCATTGCTATCCCTACCTATCGTCCACTACTGCTAAGCTGTGGTGAAGACCCTGCCTGTGAAACTCTAACTAACAACACAGTAGCACTCATCATCACCCCGCTGGATAAAACCCTCCTGGCAGAGCACGTCCAGAACCTTCTCAGTTTCTGCCAGTTCCAGTTTACCGCTATCTGCAAGTTCTGCGGCACTACGGCCAGGTTCTGCCAGAATTGCGCGTAGCAGCGCAGCACGTTTTTGTCTGAACGAGCCCTCAAAGCGTGACTGTCTAGTGTGATGCTTGCTGCGACGCGAGGGATTGAGAAAGGCTTTCTTAAGCCAAGTGCCATAGTCGAGCAGGGCGTAGCTCCATTGATGGGCAGCGATACCAGATTGCTGAAGATGCTCAACTGCTGTCAAAAGAACCTCGGTGACTTCCTTATCGCTTACGTTGCTGCTACCAGGAAAGACTTCGTGCAAGACAACGGTGCGCACGTTGGTTTCCAGGTAAGGCACGGGGCTATAACTGTTGTAAGCAAAAGCCATAACAGCAGCAGCTGTTGCAGGACCAATCCCGGGAAGGGCGAGCAGGGCATCGTAGCCTGTTGGCAGCATACCCTGATGTTCCTCACTAACCTGTTGCGCAAGCCGCTTGAAGAGCAGCGCACGCCTATTGTAGCCAAGTCCCTGCCAGGAAGTAAGTACCTCAGCAGTATCAGCTGCAGCTAACGCGTCAAAGGTCGGAAAGCGCTCAATCCACCGCGGATAGTAGCCGTCAACGCGCACAACCTGCGTTTGCTGCAGCATGAACTCACTGGTCAGTATTGCATAAGGATCACTGGTATTTCTCCAAGGAGCATCGCGATAGTGCTTGCGTCCCTCCTGCAAGACACAGTTGACGAAGTTCTCTATTGCCAAGGAGTTTTAACAAGCAGTTCTACAGGTTGCATCTGACCTGAATCAAGCAAGTCTTGCAGGACTGCATCTTTTTGAGCCTGCAGAAGCAGGGCAGCGGGAAGGGTTGACATAGTCAGTGGTAGTTTTGCAGCTTCTGCTACAGCCTGACCAAAGCGCAGGCCTTCATGCACAATATCCAAGGTCGTTTCGCCCTGTAGATGCGTGTTGTTAATGATCCCTGTTGCTTTAAGCTTGCATGACGCTTCAATTTCACGCAGCTGTGCTAAAGCCTCTGCAGCTGCAGCTTCTGTACTTACCTCAGTCGAACGACTACGATTTATGACATACCACAGCGCAAAATCATTCGCACTGTCCACGTCGGCCGCAAGACGTCTTTCAATGTCAATACGATAACGTGCAAGCGTCGTCGCTCCTGCGTCGTCGCCCCCAACGTCGATAATAACCGTCCCCAACGAATCAAAGGCCCCGTTAATTGCAGCAGGCAGCGCAGGAACCTCAATGCCAGCACGGGCAAAAGTAGGAGCAACAAGCTCAATCCCCTCTTGGCGCAAACCTTCAACATAGTCAGAAGAGCGAAAATAGGGATTGATAATATCAAGGTCAATCAGCGTAACGGGCTCAGTATCGGACAACGCTCCACCACTGCCAGTCTGACCCTGCGCACGCAACGCAGTCGACTTCGCAAGGTTAAGCGACAAATTAGTCTTACCAACCCCATAGTAGCCAGTAATAATACAAAGTTTCGGTAAAGTAATATCCATACCTATCAGTCTACCATCTAACGAACCCCACTCCCACCCTGTCGTCCCGCAATCAGCCCCGTCACCCTGGCTTGACCCGGAATCTTGGCGCTGGTAAAAGCTCATAGCTTAGGGCAGTCTACGCAGTAAACTGCCGGGTCGCCGCAGCACTTACCTCTTGCAGCACGAAAGGATAGTCCAGGTTCTGTTCGCGGGCTATGCGGGCTATGTCTTCGTGTTCTGGACGTGCTCTGCCTGCTCCCACTTTTACACGAACGAGACCCCAGGGAGTATCTACCTGCATACTTTCTCGGTCGCTGATGTAGCGAGGTTGCTGACTGACCCGTACGCCAAGGGTACCCGTCAGCTTCATCATGCGAGCCGCGAAGTCTTGTGCCTGGTCAGGCGAGGTCAGTACACACAAAGTAAGTGCTGCGCGGCTTTTCTTCATGGCAATCGGGATCACCCAAACGTCAAGGGCACCCTCTGCCAGCAGTTGTTCACCGGCAAAAGCCACAGCTTCGGGAGCAATGTGATCAATATTGGTTTCAAGCAGCACCGTGTCCTGTGACTTAAGCTGCGGGTCACTGGCTCCTCTCTGCATAGCCTGCACGGCGGCAAAGTCCAGCTCTCCCAGCAACAGGCGGCAAATATTTGGCTGGCCAATATCGCGTGTTCCTGCGCCATACCCAATTGCCTGCGGTATCAGGGGAGGAACGGGGCCAAAACCCCCTGCCAGTTTCAGTAGGGCGGCACCCGTTGGAGTCGTCAGCTCACCACTTGCACTGCTCATAACCGTAGGAATCCCCAGCAACAGGGCAGCAGTCGCTGGCGCAGGCACGGGCAACGTACCATGCTGCGTGTCAACGGTCCCACTACCCAGTGCGGGCGGTGTTGCATACAGAGCCTCTATCCCCAAAGCATCAAAAGCCGCGCAGCTTCCCACAATGTCAACAATAGAATCAGCCGCACCAATCTCATGAAAGTGCACCTGATCTGCAGTCGTCCCATGGATATGCGCCTCAACTCGTGCAAGCTCACCAAAAACAAAAAGCGCCTTCTCGCGCGCTGCTTCAGACAGCACATCCACAGACAAAGCCTCAAGGGCAACACGAATATCTGCCCAACTCCGTGAATGACGATGATCTGAGCAGACTCCCCCTTCAACTCCCTGAGCTTGCCGAAGGGCCTTATCAGAGTCAATTGAGCGTGCAGTGCGGCACTTCGTGCCCGACACCTTAACAGCAACCCCCACAGCAGCAATGCCATAACTTGATGTCTCGCTCACCTGAACTGTCGCCTCAGGTGCAAGAGCAGCCGCAAGCCTCACCAAATCCTCAGCAGTAAAAACTTCCAATTGGGTACCCACATCAAGCAATGCGCCCAAAAACTTATCGCCAGACACTCCCGACGAACAGTCCAGATGTGCAATCCGAGACACAGCTTCGTGCTTCGCCTTACTCACAACGTCGCCCACTAACCCACATCCAGCCAGGCAGGAGCATTAATCCGACTAGCCACAACAGCCGCCCCAAAGCCATTATTAATATTCACAACGCTAATCCCGCCACTACAGGAATTCAGCATGGTCAACAAAGGAGCAACTCCCTCAAAGTTTGCTCCGTAACCAACGCTGGTCGGCACAGCAATCACGGGTACCTTGACAAGGCCTGCAATAAGTATCGGCAAAGCCCCCTCCATGCCAGCCACCGCAATAATGACCCGCGCATCATACAGTAAATCAATATGTTCAAGCGCCCGGTGAACTCCCGCCACACCTATGTCATACAAACGCGTAACCCGCGCCCCGTGCAACTCAGCTGTAATGGCCGCCTCCTCAGCAACAGGAAAATCAGCCGTTCCGCCCGTAGCCACAATAATATGCCCTTCAGCAGGGGGCGTCGCGGCACCTTTAGCACGTGCAACAATCAACCGTGCCTCTGCGTGATATACAGCTTCAGGTAACACACGTGCAGTTGCCTCAAAATGGTCAGGCTCCGCCAGGGTAGCAAGTACCAACCCGCTCCGATCGAACAGCTCCCGCGCAATACGCGCAACCTGCTCAGGTGTTTTGCCCAGGCTAAAGATTACCTCAGGAAATCCGCAGCGTCGCTCCCGATCAAGATCCAGCCGAGCATCCACCACTCCATGCGCACCTGTCGACTCTAGTGTTTTATCTGTATCCATGCTCATACACTATGCTCCCGCTCTTGCTTCAATTTCATCGTTTACGCCAGTTAGTTTATCACTCCCGACAAAGGGCACCTAACGAAAAAGCCCGCCCCCAAGCGTGCTGGGGACGGGCTTTGTGTTTGCTCTCGTTCAGGTTACTTCTTTGAAGGAAGAATCTTGCAGATTTTTGTGCCGCATTCTGTGCACAGACCCTTAAGGATGGGGCGTCCGTTTTTCATTGTCTCTTCTTTTGCGTCTTTCATGTCTCTTTTTGCCTTGCACTTCACGCAATACGCTTCTGCCATTTGTGTTTGCCTCCTCATGCTTACATTTCAACCAAGCGCGCTTGTGCGCCTAGTTCTTTCCAAAGTAGTGTCCCCGTTTTACAGTCTTTTATCCTGCAAAGGGGGACAACTAACGCGCATCGTCTTTATTGATGTTAAAAACCCGCCCCAATATACTGCCATGAAACTAGCTATTTGTCACGCTCCAAGCGTACATTTTTCCACAAAAACGCGAAAGTCCTATCAAAATTAACCCTCCAATGAGGAAAAAGCCCATCCACAGCATGCCAACAAGCCGCCAATACTCTCCCGGGAAGGTCGAAATGATAAGCGACGTTGTGGGAAATTCCCAGTTTCCTTGTGGGAAAAATACCTCATGAAAGAGGACAAAGGTCGGATCAAAAGCAAAGAACATAAATGCGCCCCCCACAAGGGGTAAGGCCAGACAGGTAATGCCTGCGGCGAGCAGACTCCGGCGAGCAAGCTGCAGTTTCCGCAACGCAACAATTGCCACCATTGATACAACAACCAGTGTGTAGGTCAACAGCAACGACCCACCGAGCAAAATCCGAACGTCGGTCAGATGCGACAATTCGTTTGCTGTGAAAGGCTGCTGATTGAGTATCGCAATATCTTCTGCGTGCACCTGCAAGGCCGGAGCAGTCTCAATAGGCAGGGTACTAACATAGCGCAAGGTATCAGCCGCCACATTTTGATAGGCTCCAATCACCACATCACCGTTTTCTGAATGCACAAGGCCAACCAGTTGAGTATTCAGCGGCGCAAAGGTAACCAGCGAAAGCGCCGTACCCAGACAAGCCAGCACCAACACAATGCTCAGCAATACCGTAGCAGCAATCTCAAGAGCAAAGCGAACTCCCCGCTTGGGCGCAAAATTGTCCAGCGGATCACTCAACAAATGCCGCATTTCATGATCTTCTTGTGCCTGCTTCACCTCTTGGTGCGCCTCTTGCTCTGCCTGCTCCAGCCAAGGACTGTGCTCGGGTAACTGCCTCTTTCGATCCTGCTGTTCCGACGACAACTGCTGATTGTCAGCAACAGCCTCTGAAGAAACTGGTGGCGCCTGAGCAGGTTTCATAGCATCACTTGCATCAAAGCCCCCCTGCCCCTGATACATATAGCGCATCTGCGCCGAGTCCTGCTTTGAGGACTTCTTGCCTCTCTTGCGGCGAACGCCTTTACGAGATCTCGACATTTAACGCAACCTCCAAATCCCTTACGGGGGGAACAGCAACGCAGTTCCCACCCTGTACAACAGCACGCGAAAGCGCCTCATCAGCACGGTCGCTCAGCTCACCAGGCTCAAGCGTATCAAGCGGCAAACTCGCAAGTCCAATGGACACGGTAATAGATATCCCCTCATAGCTAGTAGCCGCAACTTTACTGCGTATGCTCTCTGCAAGCAAGGCAACATCCCTTGCACTTGGCCCCTTATCTGCCAACGCCTCCTTACCCGGAGATTCGCTCAGCAACAGGGCAAACTCCTCCCCAGAAATGCGTGCAGCAATATTTGCGCTATAGTGATTATCGTTGTCAAATTCCAGCAGCGCATCCTGCAGTTGCTGCGCCAACTGCTTAATAACCTTATCACCCGTCTCAATCCCAAAACGCGCATTCACCGCACCAAAGTTATCAATATCAATAAGCATCAGATGCAGAGAACGTCCATCACGTAGCGCTCTATGTGCCTCAATCTCTTGCGTGCGCAGCAAAAATGCACGAGAGTAAAGTCCCGTACGCAGATCAATTAGCTGGGATTCACGTGAATAAGACACCAAGTTCAGCAGCCAAGTAACACCATTGCTTGCAATAAGGGCAGTACCTGCAATCATCGAAACCTGCCACAAGCTGCGCATAGCCACATACTGCGCAGAATACCACTCAACACCTGAAGCAAAGGGCAGCTGCTGGTAAGGAATAACCCCAAAATATGATCCCCACTGAACGCTCAGCAACATGACACAAATAAACAGCGCAAGCGCCCAGATCTTTGCGGCACTTTGCCCAATCAGCGCTGCAGCAAAAAGTATCAGCAGATAGACGACCCAAAACCATGATTCGACGCCACCTGAGAAATACACCAGAACAGTTACAACCATAACGTCAAACACCAGCTGCAACATGCCAGCAACAGACAGGTTTGAAAATTGCACATTAAGGCGTGAAAAGAAGAAATTGTAAATAATGACAAATATCAGCGCATTGACGGGAATAACCAGGCTGTTTAAGAAGTCCTGCGCGTTGAGATCATTGAGTGAAACAAGTATGCCTGCAATTGAAAACAGGACAAACAATACAATAATTAGCCAGCGAGCGCTGATTATTAATGACACACGTTGCTGATTTTCACGCAGAGCATTTACGTCATCTTGCGTCAACTGCTGGCGCTTTGCGATGACAAAGCTGCGCTTTAGGCGTGACCACAGACGTGCAGCCAAGGCGTGTCTCCTTAGGCTTCCCGAACGATGTCACAGACAAAGTCTGCCACTTCATCGACTTTATTGCTGTCAAGGCGTGGAGCAGTATCTTGCGCTGATCCGCAGGCAAAAGGAACTCCTTTGTCTGTTAAGCGCGCAAGCGTAACTGCCTTTCTGCCTGCCGAAAGAATGGGGCCTGCATCAGTAACCAGCGCATTTTTCTTCCACGGTCTAATACGAATATCGCTTTCGCGGGACAATCTGCGCAACATGCTGGTTAGGCGCGCACTGCTGGGATAACTTTTGCCAAAACGTTCTTTTGTTGACCAGTACAGGTCACCTGCTCCCAAAGAGGCCAGATTGATAAAGAGTGCGTCTCTGGTCTGGTCGCCGTAATCTTGCATAAAGGCTCTGATTCCGCCGCAGTTAGCAAAGTGAGCACCTGTCGCCACAAACCAGACCTCTTTTTCTTTCAGGTCAACATCAAGGGAATCAAGAACCTTTCTGCGAATACGTG
>Ga0123355_10018334_pt1 | contig 11094 bp, 11 predicted proteins | sample TergutEmb28metaG_3_FD_89872 | JGI IMG/M metagenome (GOLD analysis project Ga0123355, IMG submission 89872) | Embiratermes neotenicus P1 segment gut microbial communities from Petit-Saut dam, French Guiana - Emb289 P1 | ecosystem: Host-associated > Arthropoda: Insects > Digestive system > Gut ...
TATAAGAGTGGTTTATCCTTAGTATTAAGTTTCTACAATATAAGGTACTATTTTACGTGCTATCTTAATTACAGTAACCCCGCTAATTAAGTGGAAGGTCGTGTTTGTTGACAGTACCACTGCGGGTGCCATACATATGTACTATTATAGTATCTTAGTTTAGTTGATTACATGTTTTGCGTGCCTTAGTGTTACACATTTTTATATTGTTGAGCTGCAATGTTCCAGTTATGGCCCACATGTAGGGCCGAAACATGTAGTTGTTGGAACCCTCATTATATTAATAATTGAGGTTAATATTGTTGTGTTTGGCTGCGCGTATTTCCACACGTAACTCCTTACCATTATAAGAAACACAACGGGGATGACGCACATCAGAGTCAGTATGGTACTTGAAGGAACATCTCTTCTAGTGTTTTAATACTTGTGTTGTGGTCATTCTTGTGTTTTAACTGGGATTTTAATGTGTGGGCTAGTGTATGGCTGTTTTTACCCACTTAATGTGCAACAGAACATTTTGAGGGCATTACATTAGCTACTGAGAAGATTCCCTGATGATGGCACATATGACATGTTGAGACATGTAAGAAATGTACGAATGTCTGATGTGTATATTTTGGTGCCTGTAATGTTGGTTATATAAATCAATTACTCTGCAAATATTTATTCACCATGAACTATTATAATTCTACTGAGCTAAACACAATGGACAAAAATCCAAGAAAGTCAGTACCTGCCACCAAATCAATAAAAATTCTAATTATTATTATTATTATTATTATTATTATTATTGGACTCCATAAATTATCTGGAAAATAATTACCTCCATAAGCTCCTGCATCTGTGGATTGGATGTAATAAGATTTCGCATATTTTCAGGATCATTCATCAGGCGCTGTACCAAAGGATTGTCTAATATCTGTCGCATCATATCTGGATTTCCCAGCAGTTCTCTCTGCATTCGTTGCTGGAGTTCCATGAAGTTGGCAGAACCCATTCCAAGACTTTCCAATCCTGCCAGACCACCCAATGAGCCAAGACCAAAGGGTGTTGCACTAATGTCAGCTGAGAAAAGATGTGCAGTTAGTCTGCAAATATTACCTAACATTCATACCACTGTGCATTTTAAGACACCAGAATCTGGCTCATATGAGTTGGTCTTCAATCTATAAATGCACCTACCATATGATCAGTGTCGCACAATATTCACTCAAACACAAAACCATAATTAACACCTTGCCGTCGGGCCATGTAGAATGACGTGATTGCTCTCCCATGTGTTGTTGATGGGTCACGTCTTTTTACGTTTTCTTACACAACGTCCTGCACATGCATTTGTCAGCTGGTCTGGCTCACTTTTCGCTTCAAGGTCATCGACAGCTTGATGCAGGATGCTTGGGTCTCATGTTACAAATAAATATACCTGTCATGACCCCCTATTTTTAAAAATATAAGACTGCAACAAAGGGACCACACATTCATATACTCTATTTTCCTTCAGTTGCAATCATGGTTTCGCATAGGAATGTTCTGCAAGAGGACGATATTTTGTGTGAGTTATATGCAGATACACGTTCTGATGTCTCTGAATATAGTGACAATGAAAGTTTGGACAGTGACAGTGCCGTCCCCACAACTAGTTCACATAAACACTTGCGATCTTCTACTGGTTCACTGACCCCACAATTTCCACACCCATGTTTCCTCATATCTATGAAGATAATTTTTGTAACAGTGTAAGATTAGCTCAGACATTGCTAGACAGAAACATGAGAGTCTAAGGCACTAGGAGAGCTAACAGGGGCATTCCATGTGACCTAGAAGGGGAAGGCAAGTGCTTGAAAAAAGGGAAGTCAGTGTTCTGGAGGAATGGTGACATAATGGTGCAAGTGTTGAAGGACAAGACTTGTGTGGATTATAAGTATGATCCATGACACAACAACTGTAAACAAAGGGAGGAAAGACAGGAAAACAAACATGGAAATAAAGAAGCCTTATGCTGTTGGCCAGTACATTAAATTCATAAAGGGCGTAGACAGGGCAGACCAGTACCTCAGTTATTACTCAGTTCTGCAGAAAACTGTAAAATGGTCAAAAAAACGTGGTACTATATCTGCTAAACTGTGTGCTCTTCAACACATTTTTTGTGTAAAGGACACTAAATACAAACAAAGTAAAGTACAAGAACTTCCTGCTTGAGGTAGGAAGGTCCTGGATATCAGAAGTCCACAATCGAAGTGAGTCCAGTTCTGATGACCTTCAATTGCCAGAGAAGGGGGACTAAACAGGACCCATCAGGCAGACTCTCCGGTGATTTCAGAATACACAAACTTTAAAAAATTGTTGGTGGTGGGGAGGAAAAAAAGAAGTATCCTGCAAGCTAGTGTAAAGTGTGTGCTGCACATAAGATGCAAAGTGAAACTAGAAACATTTGTAAATTCTGTGTTGTTCCGCTTCACAGAGGGTCTTGTTTTGAGAAATACCATTCAGTGACGAACTACTAGACTATCTATATGCAGTTTCTGAAGTCTTGGGCTCAGGAGCATAATCTACAGTGTCAAACTCTAAGTAAAAATATGTTATGGGTTGAACATTCCAAGTGTTTAAAATGTCTGGGAACTGGGGGTATTTAATTAAAAGACCATCCAGTTGGCAAAACTGCATTAGATTGGAATCCTCAGGGATATAGGAGAGGCAGGCCGAAGAGAACGTGGCAAAGCACAATAGAGGATGAGATAAGAAGCACAAGATCATCATGGAACAAGGATTAAAAGGATTTGATGATGATGATCATCATCATCATCTGGTCGGCAAGGTGTTAATTGTCACCTAACATCAGACAATGAAAGCAAACTATGCATTAATTCCACCTATCAGACTGCTGAAATCTGGTAGTTATCATGACGACTATACTATACAGTTATTTAGTAATAAGTTCTGCTACGAAAATTCTCTATGCATTTTCAAATAACCAATGCATGCTACGTGCTACATCTCTCATCCTTCATTTAACTACCCTCAACATGTACAGTACAAATTTTGATGCTCCTCATTAAATAGTCCTCTGCAATCCTCTAACTATTTCATCTTTCTTCCAACCAAATACTCTTCTGTATGCTCTGAGCTTCCCATCAATATTAAACAACACACAAAATTACACTTCCGTATATTTTAATAAGCACATTAACATGCAGGACTTAATAAACACTTCAATTTACCAGCCTAACTACCCAACTGACTGACTGACTGACTGACTTGCTGGCTGGCTGGATAGCTGACTCAGTAACTGATGGGCTAACTCCATGAAGTGGAGTCCTTCTTGAGAAGCTGAGAGTTCCTCAGTTGAGCAAGCAAGTCCCTGCATTTGACAGAACTCACGGTCCACCACCATGTACACAAAAGCCTGCCACATATACCTACCCTAAGTCACACAAATTCAGTCCATGCCCCCCAGCCATGTCTTCAAGATCCACTTGAATGTTGTCCTATAGGCAGCCAATTACCAAAATCCACTTGCACACATGTTTATACATATGTACAAGGCCAACAAAAACGAAATCACCTGTGGCTCATGGACAGACACAATCCTGGAACCCTAATAATAACACAAACACCTACCTGGTGCTCTTGGTTGTGGCCCTGAACTTGTCTGGTCACTGGACGTTCGGGAAGTTGTCTTGATCACAAGATGCACGGTCAGTCCATCTTTAATATTATGAGTTTGTAAAGTTTCATGATCTTTCATAATTTTCCCAGCAAAGATTAAACATAACTGATCAGGTTCAGCACTGAACTTCTTTGCAACCAGTTCCTTAAACTGTTAAAAAACAATACACAAAATATGACTTAATAATGAAATGATAAAAACTGTAAAATACTGCATTCTTCTTCTTCTTCTTCTTCTTCCTCTTCTTCTTCTGTGGCTCCACTATCCAAGAAGGATAAATGCCTCCCTAGTTGCTCTCCTCTATCCATCACTATCCTGCGCTACTTGTCTCCAATTAATTTCTATATTTCTTATGTCATTCTATACATCATCTTTCCATTTGGCAAAATAATGCATTACTACTCTACAACAGGGATACATTTGGTGTGGGAAGGTAGGCAGCCTACTAGAATTAATGGGCTATTGCTAAAAAAAAAAAGACGACAAAAATGTTTGGCTCCTATAAAACTTAGCACAGGTTTTATGGTCAGAGAAAATGGGGGGCGGGATTATCAGAGTGAAGACAAAGATATAGAATTCCTTTCTTCACTGCATAATCATACCATCTTAATTTATTAAATTAAAATGGTTATTGAGATATTTGTATTCCAGCCTGTCTCTGTGGGTGAATGCCACAATAATACGTACATGTATATTGGTTATGCTTCGTCCCATTATATACTATACATAATCACGTTACCATATTATTTGAGCTATAACCTCACCAATTAAAACAGTATTCTGCAATAACTAAAGCATAACTACTGCTTAAAGGGAATGTTTTGCTGGAAGAAATGCAGACAACCACAAAGACTGTTTATACATCTAGACAGCTTCCTAATTTGGACTCCAGCATGCCCAATGGACAGTGAATGGAATACGAAATTAACACAATGACTGCAACTACAGTCACCTGATGGAAGCCACGTTACACAAATTCTAGAATAAACAATACAGAGTTACTCAAGAACAAGAACTTCATCCAATACCACTGTCACCCTCATTCTCTCCTTTCCAACTATGTCCCTCCGTACGTCCTACCTCTCTCACTTTGCAAACCCTCAAACTACTGCACCTATACTGTTCAAACACTGCTGAAACTGAAGAACCTCAAGTAACAAATCCTACAATCAAGAGGCAAAAATTACAACTGCTACACCACAAGAGAGATGAGGAAAAATGTTTTCAAACTTCCTATTATTGCAATAGTGACTACATCACACACATCACTGCAACTCAATTACGCATGCTCAATCCCACTACACTGTAACTCAACACCAGTTATTCTTCCATGGGACACACACTAGCCCAGGTACAGCGTTAACACACATCCAGTAACAATGCCAGCATATCATGCCAACTGGTATCAACAAGGTACACAAATTCCAGGCACCTGATCACCTGGGTGACTCAATTTTGTATGGTGGCATCTAATATTTTCAGTATATACTGCAGCTTTCTTCCCTTACACACACAAATGTGTATCAGTCCACATGCAATGATCCAAAGGTGCCAGATAACAGTGAAGTTCACAGGTCATTCCAGAACTGGCAGTCCACTGAATGGAACTAGCTGTCTCTCATCTTTCGTCTGCAAAGAATTTGTACATGGCTCCTAGGTTTTTGAAAAATTACTTGACCCCCAGGCATTTACAGCACCTGTGAACCGAACTACTGCCCAGCACAATCACTAATCACAACATGTACCATAAACCATTCCATATTTCATTTTCAACAAATTCTGATGTCAAATAAGTATTTAAATAAATGCTGTTCTGAATTTATGCAGTTTTGATTTACACAAATTTGGAATTACATGGTTTATTAATTTAGGCATGTTCTCGGTTTGGACAGACAAAAATTTACATTTACACGGCCTGAAACCCTCAAAAAGAAGACGAGAATTCCTAGCACATATACTGCTGAAGCACCCACTTTGCAGAAAAAGTAAGCGAGGCTCACAACTCCACGCCAGCTCCTGCCATACTTTCATTAAATGTTCTGCCCTGTCATTATGTCATGCAAGTGTTCCACTACTTCCTCTACAACTTCTTGTGATTAGAAATTTCAGAGTGTTCTTCTGAGGTAACAATGAAAGTGCTAAGGAGATATAAAAATAAGAGCTGATCTAAACTCCACTCTTCACACCATTCATGAGTCAGCTCCTTAGATACAGGACACTGGAGAAGGCACCATTTGTTAGTGCTCTCAGCATAGCAGACGATAATAATCCTGATAAAGAACACAGCTAAGAGTCTGCTCAAAATGCTTTGGCAGGAGTCAACTGTTACATCAAAATATATAAGGAGAAGAGGAGGGTGAAGTAGTGGACCTTGGAAAGGTCTTTCAAAAAGTAAACTTCACCTCCACTTTAAATTTTTGTACAGTATTACATATATAACACTTAATGTATTGTACTCCATACCAAAACTGGAAATTTCAGTAATTGTGAGTAGGTTAAGGGTGGGTCCATGCTTGTAATGTTACTGTGTACCATAATGCTGGAACATTGCAAGTGACTGACACGATATGGAGTCATGAACTGGACTTTCACCCCGTGCCTCACAGCGTAAAAGTATCCTGCGAGTGTTACACCGTGTGGTTCCCAGTTTGTTACGGGAGTCCAAGCGATGTCTTTGCAGCTAGCAGCGGCTTCGTACATTTATATATATTACGCTTTAAAGAAAAAGAGAAAAGAGTTGCGGTGGTGGCAAAGGCAACTATACAAAACCAGGGAAGTGTACAGCAGTTCAAATTTGCTGGCAGACTTGAATTTTCAGTCGGTCAGTGGGTTATATAAGAATTTCACCAGAATGTCTCCCAGTGAATTTGAGTTTTTAATTAATTTGATTGGAGAAAAAATCTCAAAAAAGGACACTGTGTTCAGGAAAGCCATTTCTGTTCAAGAAAGGTTGGCACTGACACTACGTTTCTTGGCAAGTGGTGATTCATACGTTAGCCTGCAGTACCTCTTCAAAATTTCCAAGCAAGCAATCAGCTGCATCATGCCGGAAGTGTGTGAAGCTCTTGTTGAAAAACTGAAGGATTACATACAGGGAAGACAAATATTATTTTGTTTTTTATGAAAGAATTTTAAAATTAGACTGTAATCAGAACTTTTACTAAAATGCATTGGGTGCTTTGAGTCCCATATTATTTCTTTTCTTTTATAAAGTTTGATTAATTCTATGACACTTTCCTGAGTCCACCCCATTTCACAATTACCAAAACGCTCAAGAAACCGCACAGCACTACAGATTCGCACCACTCTTCATGACAGAAGCATTGGGAATGAAAAGAAGGGCAGATGAGCAGATGGTGTTGATGTGTCAAGTTGCACGTCCACACCTGCTCAGGCTGTAACCTTACCATCCCTCTGATGTGACAGCCAAATACCTACAGCCCACCGAACAAGCCCATAACGTTACCGCATAACCAACTTTTGATACGTTATGCGGTCATGAGTCCCATCCACACAGTCACAACACAGTGTTATGCTACACAGTACCGTTACAAGTGTGGACCCACCTTAATACAGGAATGTACTCCCAGTAACCTGGATATTTTAATTATTTTACATGAAAATATGATTTCATGGGAATTTCATTTACACAGTAGTTTTTAGGAATGTATTAACCGTGTAGCTCGTAAACCATGTGTACGTGAACAAAGGTATAATATAATAACTGTTTCCTCACATCTGCAACAGTGGCCCACCTCTGACAAAATTGTGTTGCCTGCCATGATAACACAAACACAGTAGGTAATAGTGAAACAAACCCTCTTTATAATCACCTTACTGTTTTATCTGTTGCTATAACTTCAGCATAATTCAAGAACTAAATAATGACTACTGCTAAAAGGGCACGGTTTGCTGAAAGAATGCAAACAACAAAAAATTTACTTGTAATTGGACAGCTTTCATATTTGGGAAATGAAATGTGTCTGACTCCACCCCCCAAAAAATAAAGTAAATTTAAAATATGATACACGTACCACTAATCAAACGTTTCTACCACAATCCACAACATATAAAGGCGTAAACTACTTCACACATTTAACAAACTCATAACGTAGGCGGTATGATTATGCAATGAGGTTTCATTCTACAACAGTACTTAAAACTACAGAGCATGACTAAAAATAATAACATAATGATACGTTCCACATCATGTAATTGTTCCGTGGCATGTGTGTTAACAAAACAAGTGTAATAAACCAAAATGAAAAGTACTTGAAAGTGTCATTAGGTTATGTTGCGTCAAACAGAAATGCACACGCAAGGTTTATCTTATTGCAGAAAGTGGACTACAGGACCATCCTTACATGCACTTCGCCACTAGCGAATCACACGTCACGACTACAGTTAAGACTGGCCTATTCCCTCCTTTACAATAAAACAACACTAGAGATACTTCGTTAACACCCCTAAACCAAAAGTGGCTTCGTCATCAACTTGATGTATCACAACATATAATACGTCCGTATAGTCTCAGATTACACATACAAAAACCGATACATACATCTTTTATTGATGCGTTTTCCTCTACTTCAATGGTTTGCTTTTCTTTCGGCGTTTTTACAGTGAGATTAATTTTCTTGCTAGTATCCTGACCTTCCGCCATTTTGGAACAGCGGGATGACTCGTTGTTGCGTGCGCGTTCAGAATTGGGTGGAGTTCTAGCGCTCATAGCATATTACACACAGTTCTATGGAACACAGCCTAAATCCATACCGAGCAAGAGCAGCTGCATAACAAGATCATCGCTTTAGCTATCAACTGTGACATTAGCAGTGTGTGTAGATATGCGCGTCACGCACCCCACTGAAACTGTGCGATTCTGTACTTCATAAATGATACCGAATCCCATAGCGCCACCTTCTTGTTCTTCAAACCCGGATTCGAATCTTTTAACGCTATTGGCTATGCTCTCACTCACTTTTTCCATCGTCTCATTTAGTTCTGTATTTCATTCGCCATGAAAAGGCGACAATCCATGGTTACGTCGTACATACAACAATTACGGATCACTTGTACCTGTCACGATCATCCTTTTAATGTCGCGATTGTTATCTTCGGAAAATTTATTTCCTGGCGTTGGAAACTATTATATGTATAAAAATCTGAAATGACAAACATTCGTTTGGAGACCGTAAGAATCTTAAAATGTTTTGTACTCTTAACTTCGGTCAGTAGTAGGCCCTAAGTAATAACAAAGCAGACATATTCAAATCTTTATTTTCATCACACTATAGGGCACAATTAAAATGGATCATAAGAAAGTAGGATGTGAGGACATCGACTAATTTCATCTCGCCAATTATGGCGTCTTGCGAACAAGACTAGAGACCCACTAGAGAAACACCTATCTGTATATACGTTTCAAAATCTTGATTAGACCATCAGATTTTATCTTCTAAAGAAGGATTATATTCGATGCCGTTTATACAATCGAAATATTTCACTGGCGCAAATCTCTTCAAAAATAGTAGGATGTATTGAATCATAAAAAGGCGTAACACATATCATTAAATGCACAATGCTTATCTGTGTGCCATTTTTAGAAGGAACACAAATGCAACTTACGGCACTGCGCTATTATTTTTGCAACATTGCATTTATATAGAATACGCATTGTTAACTAAATAAATGAGAAATTCACAAGTGCTGCTTAATGGTATGTTTATAGCAAATACACGAAATACGCAACTTAGTTACTCAAGAAATGATACTGATTTTAAAGAATAGTAAATAATGTTATTGCGCTGATCCCAGTGGCCGCGCGGTTTAGGGCGTGGGTCTGGGGCCACTCACTTGCTGGGTTCGAATCCCGCCGAGAGCATAGATGTCTGTCTCTTGTGAGTGTTGTGTGTTGTCAGGTACAGGTCTCTGCAATGGTCCGATGACTCGTCCAGAAGAGTCCGACCGAGCGTGATATGTCTGAGTATTATCTCGAAACCTACGGCTGTCGAGCCATAAAAAAACATGTTACTGGACAAATGTGTCCTGTACATAAAACCACACATTCCAATCAAAAATGCTCAGAATGATCAGTAGTGCACCCTGGTGCATATCCAACCAAACCTTGCACAACGACTTCGAAATCCCGTACGTAACGAAAGTAATTAGAATCAACACCAACAAATACAAAAATCGCAGCACTGTGCACAGTAATCAACTGATTAGAACCCTCTTCAACCCCTCAATCGACAGACGACTCAAACAGTTATGGCCGGAAGACTTAGCCTAATAGCAAAGCTCCAGTGAACCGTTGATGGATGGTGCCTGCCTCACGACTTTTTCTTACCTCAACTTTACTAATTACTCTGTCTGTGTTGAGTAGATTGTAACTTGCAATATACAATAAAAAATAAAGAATAAAAAACCATAGTTCAGCTGAAAACTTCGTTTTTAGAAGACCTTAATTCCTATTATTCTCACGACATAAAATACCCCGTTTCGCAACCCTACAAAACAATTGACAAAATCATTTATAACACTGAACCAGTACTTAGCAAAATTAAATATTCTCGATAACTATTTTTTTGACAGAAGCCATCCCGTTGTATATTAACAAATTTGTATAATGTATTATATACCGTCAGCACACAACAATATCAATACAGTGATATAATGTATTCAGTTATGTCACACTATGGCTACATGTTTCGACCGTAAACAGTCATCATCGTTTACAGTAAACGAAATGGGATCCCATCGAGCGTTATTTTATTGTACCTTAAATTTTTTTTTTTTTATTGGCCTGATGATGACCGTTCACTGTCAAAACATGTAGCTATAGTGTGACCTAATTGCATACATTATATCACTGTTTTGATATTGTTGTGTGCTGACGGTATATAATACATTATACAAGTTCTCGATAACGTTTGCTGTAGATATCAACACCAAATTCCATCCAAATCGATTCGGTAGTTCTGCAGATGACATACGTGACGTAGGAAGAGAATGAACATCTGAATTGCGCATTCATTTCTATGAACTTGGTGCAAAGAAGTTGCACGTGTACAATCCGAACATGATGAAGGGTTCGTGCGACAGGCTAGCAGGGGGCACATGATACAAAGGTGTTTTTGCTTCGTCTAGTTTCCAGTGTTGTAAAACCAAGAAATCAGCTGCATGAAGTATATTGTGTGAGCGAATCATGGAACACGTAACCTAACCATATTTATATGGATAAAAATGCAGTTGCAAACAGTGTTACGTTGCTGTTATACCAAGACTTTTATAACATAATTTTGAAATAAGAACTGCTGTCTGTAGCCTCACAGCAGCCCCCCCCCCCCCAACCCAAAAAAAAAATAGTGGCAGAACCCCCGAACCCCCCCGGCTATGTTTGGGCGCCCCTGGGGCCTAAATGGGGGGGA
>Ga0123355_10018335_pt1 | contig 11094 bp, 5 predicted proteins | sample TergutEmb28metaG_3_FD_89872 | JGI IMG/M metagenome (GOLD analysis project Ga0123355, IMG submission 89872) | Embiratermes neotenicus P1 segment gut microbial communities from Petit-Saut dam, French Guiana - Emb289 P1 | ecosystem: Host-associated > Arthropoda: Insects > Digestive system > Gut ...
ATAAGGAAGGGCGCCGAATTTTCCGAAACTTCTTTTTCATATTTTCAGGGGCCCCAGAAAAGAAGCCCCCCCCCCCCCCTCCAGGTGCTAGATACTTGTTCTGCACATTGGTAAATACGTATAACTAAGGCCCCACAACGTCGGGGAATGGGAAACTAGAAAGATTTATATTTATTTTTTTCTAAATCCGAAAAGTTTACTCTAAGAGCAAAGCCAGCCACACGCCAGCCACTATCCTGTTTCATTTATATTCTCAGTCGCACTAGCATTAGCAACAGGCACACACTTTCGTATTCTTACAAACAGCTTCCTTGAGCTCGAGTGACGGACAGACCTACAGAACGAGTGGAGATGACCATTTCAATTGTGTCGTTTCGTCAGTACGAGATGTGTTATTGCCTAGAGTGGGGATTGTATCTGGAACTTAACGTGTCGCAGCGTAGCCCATGGACTTTCCCGGTAAGCCCGACGTCATTCCCTGCGAGCATTTTACGGCAGATTTCAGATCACACCAGTCGGGCAAAATTCCAGCGAACCTTAGCAAGGTGGATGGGACGGTGCAGATTCTGAAAGGTGGTGGATGAAAAATGAGATAAATTGGTGGACAAACAAATAAGCTTTTCATTCCTGTGTAATGGAAACTAATGAAGTAAAAGAAATTCGCCCAGAGAATGTCGACATTTGTCAGTAGGAAACTGCATGAGGCATGTGGACATGACTTGCCCATAAAGATACCATTCACAGCAACAGCACGGATGTTGTGTTTGTCAGCACATACACAAAAGGGATGTTAAATGGGACGTCTGTGTGTGTGTGTGTCCCACTGCCTTATCGAATATCGCAATTCTGAAGGATTTTCAATGAAGTTCAGAGCATTTCATCCTCAAGGTTGTACGATATACAATTGTTAATTATTTTTATTTTTAAAATTTGGTATTTCTTAGTTTCACAAGGTAGTTATAAACCCATAAAAAAATAATGATTAGCTAGTGAAATGAAAATGGTATTCATACTATCCATGAACAGTATCTCATATCACAAAATTTTTAATGTGTGGTCCTTAAATCTGGAAACAAAAAATGTTACTTCCCCTAATCCAAAAGGAAGGCGTGATCAACAGTTAAAAAAGAAATAATCTGTTTACTTTTCTAACAGCTCTGGTATAAAAAAAGATTAGATATATATATATATATATATATATATATATATATATATGCAGAAAGTTAGGCACACGATGCAAGTAGCTCCAAGCCTCACGAAAGATGACACAATATGGTGGCACAAAACCAAGATTAACATCTTTTTAAAGTACCGCGGATACCAGGTAAAATTCCTACCAGTAGCGCATAGTGTGGCGGACCAACCTGGTGGGATCCTGTGAGTCGATGTTAAGTCACTATCTAACAGTATAATCGGCATGCCGGCCGTTGCTACGTTGAATGTACAGCTGCACGGTTCAAAGAGGCTTAATACATTAATTGTGAAATGTTTCAGGCTGAGTGTGTGAGAGACACGGCATTCGGATGCGACTGGGTGGGAACTTCCATCCCATTTCAGCGATGTCTGATGTTCACCATCGCTTCAGCTAACAAGGAATTCCGACTTACAGCGGGAAAGTTTATTCCGGTATCAAATGTGACGACAATAAATGTATGTATATACGTAATAATGGAATCAGATGTGAGACGATAAGTCACGATTCACATTATTTTATACAATTTTACATGTGAACGAAATGGTTTCACTTCGAGGTTTTAGAGAAACAGCATCTAATGTTACAGACTATGAAGATCACAGATGACCTTAGATTTGGTTTGCGTTAGGAAAAGCCGAACGTCCGTTGTGTGTGAACACTAACCCACATAGTCCAGTTAAAAATACATCTTACTGAACTTCTATCGTGATTTATGCGTGTGTTGTAATACGCTTATTATACCTATTGATGAGTGATAACACCTGTGCATGTTGCACTTTAGGTTTTTTGCAAACGAAACACCAAACAAATGGAGAACATATTTTTTTAAGTAGGTCATGCAGTCACAGAAACTCATGTTTACGAGAGCACTTATATGTCCCCCTCCGTCTGTCTTGATGAGTGTTAAAGGACTCTACCCCTCACTGTGCAAGTCAACTGCTTTCTCTTAAGAAAGACACATTATCAGTCACTGAGTGGAACTTAGCGTAACCGTGAGGAAGGATGTGAACCTGTACTGCAGGGCACAGGTTAGCGCGGCTTAGATGTTAAGTTTAATTGTAGCCATCCCGTTATATTTTTAATTATCATATAATATACAAATTTCAGTCACACACAACCTTTAATAAATGCTATTGTAGCGACATGTTTCGACTCAAACGAGCCATCATCGAGCTATCTTTTGAACCATGTTTAAGATGTACAATTAACAGTGCACATTTTGGGATCCCAAAAAGTTTACATGGTATTGGACTATTGTTATCACGCATATACGTATATACATACATACGTGATAACAATAGCATGTCGCTAAACTAAGTATTTGTCTGTTGCAGATACTGCAAGAGACGCTGTCCTTCTTCACGTTTCTGCTTCAAGTGAAAGACAAGAATGAGGAAACAAAACAACTGCAATGATGAAGACAACAAACGCCATATCTTAACACACAGAGAGTTCTGTGGCCTTTGTGTCCTGTGCTTTTATTTCACAAAGCATTTGGCAGAGCACGTTAAATAACACACTACGCGCACAGAAGTTTATAGAATAACATTACACTGGAATTTTGTCAGAATATCGTAGCAAAATTCAAACAGTTCATCTTCTTATGGACGCTACCTACTCACTTCCCATAAAATACCTACACTGGAGATACTAAATATACAATAAACATAAATTTAACCCACTACTACTCGAAATGTCATAGGACGTTTATGAACTACATCAACACACGAAAAAAATGACGCCTGATATCCTAGCATGCGTATATGAACTGCAGCCCCTTAGAGAATTAGCAATGGGTGAATACTGTAGCACTGTGTCACTCGTGACAACGTTAAAAAGTTCTGAAAGAACTGTAATTGGAAATTTTTTGGGTAATAAATATTTCCAGTTATATAAAAACAGTATTTATTCCTCGTTTCTGAAAAGAAATATATTTTCAGCCACTTTATTACGTTCCATACATACAGCCCATATAAGTGCCGAGTTACATATTATTATGTTTCAGCCTGTAGACAGACACCATAAGGCTTGGTTAAACCTACGGTTTCTTAAATACAGCCACTACCCGACTTACGTAAGCGTTGCGTTCCGCGGAACTTTATTCAAATCCAATTTTACGTAAGTCCGAATTTCCTTAAATTCAGTTCAATTCAATTTTATCTCACGCGTAAGAAAAAATAAAAATCGTGCTTTGAAAAGTCGGCTATAATAAAAAGATTGTGAGAATTTCCAGTACAAATGTGAATATGATATCGTTTATTTACTTCCTAGGGATATAAAATACGTTTCCACGATTTTTTTAAGTTTGCTCCGACCGGCACAAATTTACATACAGTCGAATTTCGTAAGTCGAGTATTACGTAAGTCAGGGAGTTACTGTGCCGAACAGTCACAAAAAGTCATCAAAAAAACCAAGCACAGATATGCTGATTGCAGACTGTTCTATTTCCTTTCTTGCCAGACTAGTTCCAGGGAATTTGGGGTAGAAAGATGAAAAGACACATATCACAGTTCTTTTCGACCAACCAACGAAAATCACACTTCGCATGAAAAAATCACAAGGAAAAGTGCTCCAACACAAAATTCAGGTCTTTCCCACTAAATTACGGAAGCTTGGCAGCAAACATGCTTGTCATCAACTTTTCAACATAACATTTGTCTACTCAACAAACTTTACGCCTTATGTAATGCAGACAACATATACGTGCACACTGACACCAACAACAGTACTTCAACTAGTAATAAGAATTGACAATACACACTAATAACAGGTTTAAAAATGTTAATACCCCCTGTTTACAAGTAACCGCGAAACGTCCAAACAAAACGACTGTGTGTGTATTGACACTTGAAAAAATTGCACGGACCAGATACCAACCAAACCAGCATAAAGCTACTAATTTCTAAAAATGTTATCTATACATAAAATTAATTGTAACTTTTAGGCGTAAATTTTTTATTACGAATGATGGGTTTCATAACATTATCGAAGTATTAACTAAGTACCAAAACCTGAAAGCGGAATGGAAGTACCGAAACACATCGCGGTGTATAATTTTAAATATAAGAAGTTTTGTAGCGACCAAAATATACATAAAATTAAAGGTAAAATTCAAACTAGAAGAGGCTACGAAGGCTCAGAGGGGGAGTAGAGGTATAGCTCTACTTTTTCTATAACCTCCGCGATAGGTGGGGTGGGTGGTCAACGCCGTGCACCGGCCGCTTTACCGCCGGGAAAGACCCGATACCCGCTGTATGGCAGACTGGGTGGGTCTCAGAGCCAGTCTGGATAAGTGCGAAAAATCTCCTTCCTACCGGGATTCGATCCCTGGACCGTCCAGCCCGTAGCGAGTCGCTGTACCGACTGAGCTATCCAGGCTCCGATCAAAATATGCATAACAAATATTAAATGACTTTAAAAAGCGCAAAATAAAATCTACTAGAAGTTTTTGTTCGCAGACATAATTCACAGTTAAGCAGGCGATTTCGTCAAAACTGATCCAGTGAAGACTTGAAATATTACGGTCTATGATGCATAAAATTAAAAGAGTAAATACCGATTCAACTTTCGGAGGAACAAATTATGCAAACAAAGAGACGGGTAATTTCTTTGAACAGGTGATATCAAGTTTATACAGTACAATACTTACGTAAGTAGGCGTACGTACGTACACACACACACACACACACACACACACGTAGTACGTACATACATACATACACACACAGTCTACGATTATCCTGTAAATTACATTACATTAACAACTGTAAGCAATGTCAGAGCACACAGGGTGGGAGCAGCAAACAACTTACAAAATATACGTCCTTATATTCAACAGAAAGTCTTTTGTGTAAGGTATTAGCATTATTTCTGTTATCATCCTTTCTAGCCTACAAGTAAAAGCACGAAGGTGCTTAACATATGCCGATTTTAATCACCTTGATTTGAGAAACCAAGACAGAAAAGGAGATTCATTTAATTCACTAAAAATCTTTTAACAAAATATTAGCCGACTAAGAAAAAAACCTGATGAATCACTTCCTAAAAATAGACAATATTAATCGCCCACACACTTGTATCAGTCAGCATCACATGGAGGAACAGGACCTGCTACACATCACATTAACAGGCTATATATTACAATAAAGTTTTTGCAGTCAAAATCTTCAGAAAGCAGGTGAAATTTTTCAGCAAAATTAATATTTCACATAAATATAAAGAAAAGAATTTGGAATTTTTTAAGTTGAACTAAATACTAAATCATATACATAAAATGTACTAATCTTATACACAGCGCCTACAGGAGACCTTTATTTATGAAAAGAAAAAAATCTAGATGATGTTTTGAAACATCAGAATATACCAAAAGCAGAACTTTTAATTTGTGGAGATTTTGTGGGGTCATAAACACAGATTGTCTCATTGAAATCAATCGAAAAAGCTTATTATTTATAATGTTTAAAACGTTGAAAACTGTAATTATGCAAAAATTTCAATTAACTCAATTACTGCCATTCATAATATATTTTGTGGATAACAATAGACTAAAATTTATTATATATATCTCCCATAATAAATTGCCTCTCAGACCACGATTCTCAGTTTCGCACAATTAAAAATATATAAGCAACAACAAATAAATCTCGTTTGAATTAATAAACAATGAAATAATAATCCAACAGATAATAGCCACAAATCTTGGGAAACACCGTCTGACAAGACATCGGTCAGCTCTGCCAGCAAATCCGACTTCCTCACGTCCTCGATCTTGATCCCTGGGCAATGCAACTTTAGTTGTAGCAGAGAGGAGCGGATGAAGGCGAGTCCTCGGCGCCTCAAAACCGAGATCTTCGGGTAAGGGAGCATACCCGTACAGAAAACAGACATGTTTGGAGGCCCTGAGTTTAGTTACCACCAAACTTACTCAGCGAAAGACTCGTTATCCATCCTGAGGACACCCTACACAACTCAGAATCTCCAGAGGAAGCACAGGACTGGCAGCTGTAACACTGGAAACGGAACGGATCAAAGGGTCCAGTCCTTGATGTTTATGATGATGATGATGAAATAATCATAAACTTCCAGAATATGCTACAAAGAGAAGCATGGAAATCTGTTTATAAAGATACAAACCAAGTCATCTCCAAGCACTTTTTTAGCATTTTTCACGTTAGTTTTCCAGTTAAATAAAAAAGTTCGACAGAAAAATCATGACAGGGTTACATAAGGAATCAAAATACCTTACAAACCAAAAGAAGTCTGTATGAATTCACTAATGACACCAATGATCAAACAGTAAAAACGCATTATATTAAGTACTGTTAAATCCTAAGACGAGCTATAGAAGGGGCTAAGAAGCCACACTACAGTAGACCTATTAGCAAAATCTAATATTAAAACAAAAATATCTTGGAACATTATTAAGAGGACAGGAAGTGTACATTCATTGGAACAGGTTCCAAACTTACTTGTGAAAATGAAAAACTAAAGAATTCAGAAAAAATGGCCAATATCCTCAATCCTTTCTTTAGAACAAATATTAAACAAATAAACATTCAACAATTAGAGAAAAGAGACACTGTATCAGTTATAAGAGAATTATTTCCTGGACACTTCCCTACCATTAAAACAATCACAATCACTGAAGTTGAGATAAAAACTACCTTCCATAAAATCAAAAGAATCATCAGGTTATGATGAAATAACAAGTAACGTCCCAAAAAAATGTGCGTCTGTCATTACTCTTTCATTAAGCTACATTAATAAACACTCACCATAAACAGATATTTTTCTTAACATCTTAAAATTGCAGTACTGCAACCATTTTACAAGAAATTAGACAAAACTAGTATAACAAATTACAGGCCAATTAAATTTTTAACTGTTTCTTCTAAGGTATTCGAGAATATTATTCACAGCAGATTAGCTCTTTTCCTTTTTCTGTGGCTCTGTGGCCCAAATCGGGCTACGGCTTCCTCAATCAAGAAGTTTCAAGATCACAAACAACGACGCACCACAGTCTAGTCTCCTCTAGACGGGTGATCAGCTCGTCGCAGAGACCTCTACATCGAAACGGACAACACTCACAAGAGACAGACATCCATGCTCCCGCCGGGATTCGAACCCACTATGTCAGTAGGCACACATATACATATACACACACACACACTTACTTGTGTGTGTGTGTGTGTGTGTGTGTGTGTGTGTGAATAGTGTTAATGAGGGCAACAAATTACGAAGTTTTACATTAAGTTATTTTCATTATGCCCTTATTATGTGCTCTCTCTCAAGTCCAAAATAATATTCTGTTTAAGCTCAGTTCACTAAATCCCAAAATACTGCCATTCCATTGAATTATGACACATGTGCCCACACCTACAGACCACCTGTTATTTTTAATCTAACAATGATACTGCAAGATAAAAACAGTGAAGACGAAATTTTTTTAAGTAGTTACTGGAAACCAATCCCCAGATTAATATCCGGGGTACCACATAAGCGAGAGAAATATCCTCATTTATTTTGTGTTTGTTTTTGAAGTCAAGAAATGCCATTTGCATTAAGTATCGTATCTTAATTTTTGTTAATTCTTGTATTTGCTAATATGATAAATAAATTCAAGTAGATTATTACTGAGAATAACACAGTGAAATGTGATCTGTAGAGGATCGTGCTGAAAGAAAACGTAATCCATTAACATCAGAATATTATGGTGCATCCATCCCCCCCTCCCCCCGCTCAGCCTTCAAGCACGGGACTACCAACTTTACTGGGGCGTCTTTTCAGATCAGGTACACAAGGCTTTTATCGTGCAGCCGACCAAGAGTCAACGCAGCTCGCATGACGTAACACAAACGTCCACCCTTCTCCATCGCTAGTAATATACGTAAATATTGGATTCACAAATAGCGTCCAAAGGGACTACATTGCCAGACTGCCTGCCGTAATATGAAACAGTCTGCACAGTATGGCACATAGTTACAGTTTCACAGAAACAGTCTGTGACTGATAGCTGTACATTGAGCAACGGTAAACTGAACGACAGAGACAGCGGTTCCGGTTCAAACAGAGCGGGCGGACACAAAACAAGTTACCAGGCACTTTTACGTACTACAGAACGAGTGTTGCAGATACCGTGGCTAACCGCCTGTCAGCGTCTAATACGAAGTGACATGACGTCATTGAACAAGGTACATTGCCGGTCAAACATGTCAGGCAATTAGTATTGTCAGCGATACTACACTACATCTAAGCTTAATTTACATAGTCGTAATAAATTGTTCATTGCTATTAGAAAAAGTTAATTCAGTTTTGTTCAGGATGCATGAAGGAATATTTGCACAATGCTTGCCACATATTCTTTGCGACCACTACCACAACCCAGTACCAGAACTCAACGCAAGGCCAGCAGCAAAACACCAGCATGGAAGTGCATACACAGGAGGGGAGGGAGCACTCAGACGTCCGATACGAAGGGAACTTTAAGTCATAGAATGTTAATTATAAGTAATTTGAAGGAAATGAACACAATACTTACACTCATCTGCAGAATCATAACAATAACCAGCACACCGTACCATGCGCACTAACGTATTTATAAGAACGCACCAAACACAATTGACACAAACACGTATATCGTTGCGTGAATGCAGACACAAAACACAAAACCTCAGATTCGGGCAATCCAACGAGGACCCGCACCCACAAATACTCAAAAGCCTGGCAAAAGCGCTAATTTAGAAGAAGAACCGCACAAGTCGCTAACAGTAACTGGAATCAAACAAAACTGAAAGCTCCAACAGGAAGAAACAGCCTGTGAAGCGGGGGGAGGGGGGTAAACCAGTAGTGACGGTAGAAAGCATCGAAACGTAATGGTCGCTGGGAAACAATGTTGCCAACACTGCGCATTTTTACTTCTGTTACAGTGAGCCATACACGGCATTTCAAATGCTTCGTTGAACTTCATTCTGTATTCATAAAATTCGACACACTGTACTACTATTCAGACAAAATATTAACATCGCTCCACTTATAGAATATTTTATTTTTACTTTGATAATTCTCATCCCAAAATTTCTACTGGAGCTGAGTTATGGACTGACGTCCATATTGCTGAAGCTAACAATTTATGTTCCTGTATATAAACACCACTGACCTAATTTCCAGCCGCTCCTTGTACTTTTGTTGGCACAAATATTCACCACTTTGTTAAAGATAGAAAATATTTGCTTGCATTGTCCATTTTGCGCATACGTATGGAAAATAAATGTTTCCAACGGCATGTATTTAAACGTCATTGAAAAGGAAAAGCTGTCCCGTTACAAGCCAGGAGTGGCCCAGATGGTTCCAGGAAGTTAAGGTTCCCAGATTACATGACAATGGCACAGGATGGTGGTAAGGTTGTCAGCCTTACGCATCGGCGGTCATCTAAACGTCATTATTCACTTATGTTTATTGGACTGTGCATCATCTTGATAGTTGAGTAAAGAGAGACCAACTTGATGTCACTTGCTTTATTTATTATTTCTTTATTTATTGCTCAACATGTTTCGGATGTTAATATATCCATCCTCAGGAACTTGCGACTTATGTGCTGAGTTATTTCATGGGTTGTATTGATCTGGTTCGATGTGTATTGGTGTTACGTTGTGGTATGGCTGTGGTGTTGTGGTATCCGTGTGCAGGCTGAGACACTAGTGCCTCAGCCTCAGGAACTTGCGACTTATGTGCTGAGTTATTTCATGGGTTGTATTGATTGGTTCGATGTGTGTTGGTGTTACGTTGTGGTATGGTTGTGGTGGTGTGGTATCCGTATGCAGGCTGAGGCACTAGTGCCTCAGCCTACATACGGATACCACACCACCACAGCCAAACCACAACGTAACAACAACACACATCGAACCAGAGCAATACAACCCATGAAATAACACAACAAATAAGTAGCAAGCTCCTGAGGATGGATGTATTAACATCCGAGACATGTTGAGCAATAAATAAAGAAATAATAAAGCAAGTGACATCAAGTTGGTCTGTCTTTACTCAACTGTCATTATTCACGTTTATTTCTCTTGTACATGTATGTTCGAATGCGTCATACGGACTCAAGAGTGTTCGTATGATTCATGTTGTAGCAGAAAATGCTGGCATAGCGTTGTAGAACTACTTATAGCATTCTGACGCTGTACACACGGCGCACCATTTGTCACGTCACTTTTCATTAGCCAACAATTAATGCACACTTTTTCTGTAGGCTCATCACTTTTAAGCGTTTCGGCCTTTATCTATGCCACCTTCAGGGAGGTTTCGACTGTTTTTTGCAACACATCAAAATGACACAAGCAGTTTTTGATTCTCTGCAAAAACTGCGACCTTGAATCAATAAAATGTTGTGTTATTTTGATGTGTTGCAAAAAAAAACAGTCGAGAACTCCCTGAAGATGGCGTAGGTAAATGTCGAAATGCGTAGGAGTTAAAAGTGATTAGCCTACAAAAAAAGTGTGCATTAATTGTTGGTTAACAAAAAATTAGGTGCTTCTAGCATGTTAGGTGTTACAGACGACATTCGATATTATTATGTTTACTGCTTGTTGCACTTCAGCAACTGATGATACAGACTAACTTTAATTAACCCTTTGACGCCTAACGACCACTATATTGGTCTACCGCACCGCTAACCTCTAAACGTTGCATTTTATATATTTATTCAACAAATACAGGTACTGAATATTTTAAACATGGTATATACTCTCCGTTTTTTTCTCTCTCTCTCTCTCTCTCTCTTCAAAATGCAGTTTGTTTCATAATTCTAACGTATTTGGTTCCTGTATTATTCACATTTTATATACAGGTGTGCTAAAATTTAAAAAATAATTCCGGCGCCAGAAGGTTAATGCCATCG
>Ga0123355_10018336_pt1 | contig 11094 bp, 12 predicted proteins | sample TergutEmb28metaG_3_FD_89872 | JGI IMG/M metagenome (GOLD analysis project Ga0123355, IMG submission 89872) | Embiratermes neotenicus P1 segment gut microbial communities from Petit-Saut dam, French Guiana - Emb289 P1 | ecosystem: Host-associated > Arthropoda: Insects > Digestive system > Gut ...
AAAAAATGCCTTCCCATTCGTATTATGCTGTGTAATTCTCGTTCGTGAACTTGAAAATCGGTAAATTCGGTTACATTGTTTATATTTCCCGAAGGATTTATTGCTTCTCTCTTTTCTATTCGCTTTTTTTCGCCGATATTATCGGAAGTTATAAAATAATATCCGTAAACCGAATAAGGATTTATTGTATGGAGAAACATATTGCTTGCCGAATTGAAAGTCCAGCGCGTTACGCCTTGCGCGTAAAATAGAATGGCTTCACCTGTGTCGTAAACGGCTATTTCGGGCAAATCCTTGTACTTTGGCAATGAAAAATTTTCGTTCAATTTAGCACCACCGTAACCAAACATTCTGACATTTTTCGGGTCAAGACCTCTGCTTTGTAAATATTCGTAAGTCAGCTTGTAAACACCGCTTTCGGTTATTCTTACTTTTATAAAATTTCCTTGCGATAGTATCGAACGTTCGGGAAAAGTATGAATGCTCGAAGCCTGAACTGTAAAATTATTTACAACTCCGATAAGAATACAAATTATTATGAAAAATTTTTTCATATTTTGAGTTTTCAGTTTATAGTTGATTGGTTTATTTGTTTGTAGTTTTTGGTTTATCAACCTATAAACTAAAAACCAATCAACCAACAACTTATTTCACTTTAAAATCAAACATTTTTTCGTCAAAAATATAACCTTCCAATCTGTCGTTTATATTCACCGTGCCGACTCCTGCGGGAGTTCCTGTGAATATTAAGTCGCCGATTTTTAGAGTAAAAAATTGACTTACATACGCAATCAGTTCATTGATAGAAAAAATCATATCGGCTGAATTTCCTTTTTGCACCGTTTTTCCGTTTATATCCAAATGAAACGGAATATTTTGCACATTTTCAAAGCGTTCAATCGACAGAAAATCGCCGATAACAGCCGAATTATCAAACGCTTTGCACAATTCCCAAGGTTTTCCTTCCGCGCGCAATTTCCGCTGTACGTCGCGTGCCGTAAAATCAATTCCAAGCCCAATTTCCGAATAATAACGGTGTGCAAAGCGCGGTGCGATATTTTTTCCCAACCGATTTATTTTCACAACTAATTCCGTTTCGTAATGCACTTCTGTTGTAAAATCGGGAATGAAAAACGGCTTGTTATTGCGAAGCAAAGCCGAATCGGGTTTCATAAAAACTACCGGCTCGGTTGGATTTTCATTATTCAATTCCTTGTTATGTTCAGCGTAATTTTGCCCTATCGCAATGATTTTCATCAGACCTTGTTTGAACTAATTCGCAAAAGTAATTATTTTTTAATTTCCAAGCAAGCTGTTTAACATTTTAACCACGAAGTTACTTGCATAATTTTGCGGTTGGAATAAATTTTCACGATTTTTGCAACTGAAATTTTGCAGTAGAAAAAAAATAATTATCTTTGCACCCGCTTAATGAAAGCGACAAGCGAAAGTAGCTCAGTTGGTAGAGCATAACCTTGCCAAGGTTAGGGTCGCGGGTTCGAGTCCCGTCTTTCGCTCACGGGATTGCTCGAATGGTGGAATTGGTAGACACGCCGGACTTAAAATCCTGTGACCATTACGGTCGTGTGGGTTCGAGTCCCACTTCGAGTACAAAAAAGCACTGATTTTTCAGTGCTTTTTGTTTTTAGGACAGTTCAATTAGAACAATTTTCATTAATCAATCATTTTGTGTTTTACGTAACTTGTGTTTACTTTTTGGGTTTGTCAATCTTTTTCATCTCTTTGAGCCCTTGTTTGAGTTCTTTTCGAACATCAGGAATTTGTTTTTCTTGCTTTAAAGCTTCTGGGGCTTTTCCTGTGTTTTCGATAACCATATTTCTAACTTCTCGCCCAACACTGTAGTGTGTGTGTTCTAATGCCTGTTGCCCACGTATTTTTTTTGATTTAATGCGTTCTTCCGTTTGTGTTATTCTAAATAAGTTCGCCGCGAGTTCTGTTCTACCCATACTTTCGAACATTTTGTCTTTATCTATTCCTCTTTTTTTTGCCAAATCAAAGTTCATCATATTATACATTCCCCTGTATCCTGCATTATTGAATTTTGGATAATCCAAAATACCAGCTTTTTTTACAATTGAAGCTAGGGATTTATTACCTTCCTTTATTTCATCGCGAATTAAAATCCTTTCTATATCATCGCTACCACCTAAATAGATTTCAAACTTTCGTGTTTGTTCTGCAAAATATGCTTGAATAAGAGCAACCTCTTTTTTTTTCGGGTCAGCATTCATCGAAACAATATAGCAAGCAAATCGGGTAAGTTTAAAATCTTCTTGACCATTATCATCTCGTACGGTGTGTATTATGTTATCATAATGATTTATTCCCAAAGAAATTAACGCCTTCGTTGCTCGGTCAATGACAGATTTAAATGACTTTAAATCCTTATATCCAAGCATTAAAAGCAATTCTGATGCCCACCAAAATATTAGTCCGTTTTGATTTTTGAAATCCTCAAAACTCAGTTCACTATGTGTGTGTTCTTGTATATTGTACATTGTTTTGATTGATTAAGCTTTTCAGTTGCAAAAGTAATTCAAAAATTTCACATTTGACAGTAACCGACAGTTTTTAACAATAAATCAAAATAAAATTCTAAAAAACTAATTGCTTCTTCTAAACCGCCTTAAAACTCATATCCAAACTTTTGACCGAATGAGTAAGCGCGCCGACCGAAATAAAATCAACTCCGCAACGCGCATAATCAAGCATCGTATCGAACGTAATTCCGCCCGACGATTCGATTTCGTATTTTCCGTTGATAATTTCAACTGCTTTGCGCGTGTTTTCGGGCGAAAAATTATCTAACATTATTCGGTCAATTCCGCCTGTTTGAAGCACTTGCGCAAGTTCGTCGAACGTGCGGACTTCGATTTCGATTTTCAGATTTTTGCCTTTTTCTGCCAAATATTTTTGCGCTCCGCGAATGGCGTTTTCAATTCCGCCTGCAAAATCGACGTGATTATCTTTCAACAAAATCATATCAAACAAGCCGATACGATGATTTACACCGCCGCCAATTCGCACGGCTTCTTTTTCGAGCAGGCGAAGTCCGGGCGTTGTTTTGCGCGTATCGAGAATGCGCGTTTTTGTTCCTTCCAACGCTTTTACATATTCGCGCGTGCGAGTGGCAATTCCGCTCATTCGCTGCATAATGTTGAGCATCAGGCGTTCGGTTTGCAGGAGCGAGTGAATTTTTCCCTCAACCACAAAAGCAATGTCGCCCGATTTTACTTCTGTGCCGTCTTGAATGAAAACCGTCATTTTCAAAGTCGGGTCGAAAGCGTGAAAAATTTCCCGCGCCACTTCCACGCCTGCGAGTATACCGTTTTCTTTGATTATCAGTTGCGATTTTCCAATGGCATCCGCAGGAATACTTGAAAGCGTTGTGTGGTCGCCGTCGCCAATATCCTCGGCAAACCACGCCGAAATAAATTGTTTGTAGTCGTCTTTATTCATTCGATGGTTCAATTCTAAATTGCTGAATTACATCGTTGTTACCGCTTTTTCGCGTGAGAATGTACACGCGAAACGAGCCGTTTGCCGTTCGCAATATGCCGATTACAAAACTCGAAGCCTCGCGTTCGCCTCTGTGGCGTACGGTAAAACTCTCAACGGGATTTCGGCGGAAAAAATCGGCAACAATGTTGCTTGCTTGCTGTTTGCTGAAAACGTCGTTTCGGCTCTCGACAACTAATTCAATATTATTATTGAAAAACGCCGAAAGTGCCGAAGCATTTCCGCTGTTCAACGCACTGACAATTTCCTGTGAAACGCCAAACGCCTGCGAAACACCGAAAAACAGTGTGAACGAAATGATTAGTAATTTTGCTTTTTTCATAAGGAAATATGTTTTTTTGTGTAGATTATTTTTTTGTATTTAGTCAATTGGAGGGTTACCTTCAAAATACCAATTCATCTCTATTTCCAAAAATTTCTTGGTCGTATACGCTTCGTAAATTCCTTCTTGCCAATTCCAACTGCGATAAGCAATATTCCAACCCTTTTTCAAATCCAAATTCATATAAATTGTTCTACTTTCGCCAGCGTACTTCACTATAACATCTCTATCTACATAAATCCACATTGCAAGTTGTCCGATACCTTGGTGTTGTGTCCTTTCCCAACTTCTATAACTCAAAAATCCAATATTCTGATTTTCCATATTGAAAGCCTCAAAACTTTCTGTTATAAACCAATTAATATTTTCAACTGTTGCAATAGTAGGCAGTGCAAAGAGATGAGTGCCTTGTGTCAAGTGTTCAGTAGGTACAACATCGCGCAAAGACATCGAAAAACTGTTGTCTTGAAATGAAGTTTCGGCAACAACAACCGTTTCGCGGCAAATTCCCCAAGGACAGTCGCCAAACACTTCTCTCGAAGTAACCATTTTTACAGTTGCGATTTCATCAGAACTATTAATCACATTTTTTACTTCAATTACAAAATTTTTTATTTCGACTTCAGGTTCATCGATTTTCGGCTCGTTTTGATTACACGAAGTAAAAATCGCTGTTGCAAAGCCGATTGCAAACAGCAAACTAAATTTTAAAAAATTCTTTTTCATTGTTTTTTGTTTTTTTGTGGGTTTGAATTATTATTGTTTTTTACAAAATTTCGCCTGTTAAATACGACTGAAAAAGATATTCGGGACTTTCGTAATAAATACTGCCGTTGAAATTTTCTATTTCGCGCGACAGCCACGAATTGTAAACTTCTGAAAGCACGTCGATTATCTCTTTGTTTTCTTTTTTTGCAACGGCAATTATCAACCGTTTATACACTTTTCCAATATCCCAATGTGTTGGAATTGAGCATTTTGCATTTGCGATATTGTCAAATATTCCGTTTTCGATATGATGTTTTTCTGTAAGTTCGAACATCAATTTATCCATGTTTTCGCTGTGATAAACATCTGCCAAATCGAAAATATGCTGTAAATCAGTCTTTCCAATGGCATTTACAATCACGTTGCGGTGATTTTTGGTTTTTCTGCCGATGTATTCAATCAGTGAACAAAGGAAAAACAAATTGTTTGCATTTTTATCCTCTCTGCCTACCATAATTATTTAAATTTTTGAGAATGAATATATTGCAAAGTTTCTAATGCTTTTTCGGTACAAAAGCAAATTTGGTGTGTCGGATGTTTGAATTTTGCCAAAACCCAAAACTGTTCGCGCGTAAGTATTCCGTCAATAAAATCGGATATGTAATTGTAAATCTGGTCGTTAGCCATTGCGCCAATTACAATGTCAAAGTCGTGCTTTTCGCCCGAACGACAAGCAACAATGAAGTCGAGCCATTCCTCAGTCATTTCTTTGAAAACAAGCATTTTAAGGTTTTCATTTGGCGTGTAATCGTAAACAGAAACAACAGCGTTTTCGTAGCGACTTGCCCAACGAATAGCTTGCGTTTCTAATTCGGTGCAATAAAAACCTTCGCCAAAATCTTTTGGAAATTTACTTTTCAAAATTTGAGGCTTTTCAATCTCTATATAACTGCCGTGATATATTTTCATTTTATTTTTTGGCAAAAAACTTAATTAATTTTCGACGCTCTAACTACAAATATTATAGGTAAGGTCGTTCCTGGCCCTTTTGTTGTACAAATAGGCATTTCTTCATTTTCTGGTCTTCGAAATTCAATGCTTATTCTTTCTCCCTTTTTCCTATAACTTTCAGGTAAATTAATTGCAAGATGAATATATTGACCTGCAACAGGACATTTTTTATCAAATTTAACCTCAAAATGTCCACAATCCATATCCATTCTGAGTACAGTTGCAGTCGCATTGAAATAAGGATTATTATTTTCACACGAAGTAAAAATCGCTGTTACAAAACCGATTGCAATCAGCAGGCTGAGTTTTAAAAAAATTTTTTTCATTGTTTTTATTTTATGAGTTTGAAACTATCATTATTCCTACAAAACTTCACCTGCTAATTACGACTGAAAAACTACATCAATTCGTTTTCTTGTTTTAACTGTTCTATTTGTTTTCGGCTGATAGTGTCTTGTTCACTTTTGTCGTAAATGGTTATCAGATAAATATCTGTGTTGTTAAAATCGACAAGTACATCAAAAGTAATCACTCGCGCGCCTCCGCTTTTTCCTCTGTTTTTTGAGGCGATAGCCATACGAATTTTGCGTGTATTATTACCCAAATCATCGCCCATTTCAGGGTTTTGCAATAATTCATCCTTAAATCGTTCCAAATCATCAATCAGCGAACGATATTTTTTAAACAGCAGCTTAAAATCCCGTTTAAAAGTCTTGGTCAGTACTATTTCGTAATTCATCGATAAATTCGTCTATAGTTGTTCTTTTTTGCTTTCCGTCTACTATTTCTCGCACATCATTAAAGCCGCTTCTCAAGCTTTTTTGCAACTTATCATTTTGATTAGCAAAACTTTCTGTTTTTTGCATATTAAAAGAAACAACTCCTGTTGCTGACCTCAACAGAGCCATAATACTTTGTCCGAGCGGAACGCTTTCATTTATTTGAATTTGATAACTATTCATAAAGCAATCACTATTTTAAGATATTTTTCAGCGCAAAGATATACGATTTTCAAAAATAAAACACCATATTTGCATAATGAAAATTTGCTTTTTTGTATTTATGGCAAAAATCGCACCAAATTTTAATTGTATCAAACGCAGAAAGCGATGAAAATAACCCTCTTAGTGGTCGGAAAAACGATTGATAAACAACTGATAAAACTGTCGGAGGAATATCAAAACAGACTGAAACATTACACTTCGTTCAATTTTGTGGTTATTCCCGAACTCAAAAACACGAAAAATCTGTCGGAAGCAGAACAAAAAGAGCGTGAGGCAGATTTGATTTTGAAGCAAATCGGCGCGAACGATGAAGTGATTTTGCTTGACGAGCGCGGAAAACAATTTTCGTCGGTGGCGTTTGCAGGCTTTTTGGAACAAAAATTGTTGCAATCAACCAAACGAATGATTTTTGTTGTTGGCGGTGCGTATGGATTTTCCGAACGCGTTTACAGTCGTGCGAATGGCAAAATTTCGCTTTCGTCGATGACCTTTTCGCATCAAATGGTGCGCGTTATTTTTTTGGAACAACTTTATCGGGCAATGACGATTATTAAAGGCGAGCCGTATCATCACGAGTGAAGCGCGAAGGCACGAAACGAAAGGGCGAAAAAAGTCAATAAAAATATGAATATAAAGTCTTTAAATAAGAATACAGAAGGAACGTCTTTCGTGCTTTCGTGCTTTCGTGCTTTCGCACTTTTGTGTATTTTTCTCATTCTGGGAATTATTTTCGGAGAAATTTACCGTACGTCGCCAAATCGTGCGGTGAATATCGAGAGATTTCAGAAAGAATTGCACACAAAAGAAGCATTGGCTTTCAACACGTTGCACGAACTACGTGAAATGTTGGCGGATAATTCGGCAGATGTGCTGATAAATTTTCCGTTTCCCAACAATGAAATTTCATATTATGTTGTTGAGAATGGTGAGTTGATTTTTTGGTCTGATAATCAACTTGATATAAGCGGCGTGAATATGCGCGACTTTACAGATTGTTCGCATTACGTTCTCTTGCCGAACGCGCATTGTGTTGTTATTTCGCGCGAATACGATGGTTTGAATTTCGTTGCGTTGATTACGATAAAGTACGATTATCCTTACGAAAACAACAGGTTGATAAATCGCTTTGCGCGCGGTTTCAATTTGGATAAACGCATCGGAATAAAAACAGGCGATACTTCCGACGAATTTCCTGTTTTTTGCCAAAACGAACATTATTTATTCTCGCTCGTGAAGCCCGAAACGGCGATTTTCAACGAAAGCTGGTCGATTTTAGCAAGCGTTGCGTATAGCGCGTTTTTTTTGCTTTTCTTTCTGTTTTATGCGCGGTTTCCGCTTTTTGTCGGAAAGGCAACTATTGATTTGAAAACTTTTTTCGCGCTCTTTTTCGCTGTCGGAGTTTGTGTCGGCGCACTTTTGTATTTCGACATTCCCGAAGTTTTTTTGCAGAACAAACTTTTCTGCTCAACTCTGTACGCGAGCAATGTTTTTTTGTCGTCAATTTGCCATCTTTCTATCTTGACAGCATTTGTTTTCGCTTCGGCTTGCCTGTTTTTTTTCTTTGTGCGAATTGATAAAAAATCGCTCAAAACGCATTTCGCGCTGCTTTTGCTCTATCCTGCTTATTTTCTCGCGCTTTACGGCGTTTTGAGCGGATTGGTTTTTCATTCCAACATTCAACTCAACATTTTGCGCCCGAACGATTTTTCGTTTATTGGCGTTTGGGTGCATTTCATTTTGCTTGTTTGGGGCATTGGACTTGCGCTGATTTTTCACAAAACGCATCGTTATTTTATTGCCGTTAAAAAAATCAGACTTGCGCCCGCAATCAATTTGTTTTTCGCTGGTTTACTGACAGTTGTGTCGTTTTTCGTAGAGCAAATCAGTTTTTTACTTGTTGTGCTTCCGTTTGCGCTGATAAGCATTGGATTTTATGTTTTTCTTGGATATAAAAAACTTAAAAACAGCTATTTACATTTGCTTGTCTGGGCTTCGTTGTATGCATTTTTTGTGGCGTTCAATTTGGTTGAACTCAACACCGAAAAAAACAAGGGAAAATTTCGCGTTTTGGCGCAAAATATTTTTGCAACCGATAATTTACAAAGCGACCGAATTGCCGATATTTTGTTTGAGAATTCAGACGAACGACTTACAAGTGAGGCGATTATGGAATTTTACACGCGCCTTCAACAAACAAGTTACAGTTTTCCCGATTTGCTTATTTCGGCTTCGGCAAGCGTTCAGCGACAAATGAATGTTTCGGTTGCCAAATACGAAAATTTTTTTTTGATTTATTCGTCCGGAAATGTTAATTTTTCTTTCAATTCCGATTGGATTTCCGAAATTCCCGAAGGCTCGGATTATGCCATAATTTCGCACGAAAATCGTTGGAATTATGTTTATCAACCCAATGTCGAAACACTTATCGTTGTTGCGAGTCCGTACAAAAACACCTTTGTTGATTACTTCCAATTTTTTGTTTATCTAACATTTATCGGTTTTATTATCGGCTGGATTTTGACTCGTTTTTATCTCTATTTTTACGACCGAGAAAATTATCGCTTCGGATTGGTTGCACGTTTTCAAGCCATTTTTATTTCGCTTTTGATAGTGAGTTTTGTCGCGATTTTTTATGTTTCTATTGATTTTATTAGGGAAAATCACAAGCGACAACAAGTAGAAAATTTGCGAAATTTGCGCACATATATTCAAAGTGCGCTTCAAAATATGTATTATTGGAATCAGGAATTGACGGCTTACAATACGCTTCATTTGAATTTCGATTTGCAAGATTTGGCTTACACCTATCAAACTGATATTCACGTTTTTGACAACAATGGAATTTTGGTTGGAAGTTCGCAACCGCTGATTTTTTACCGTAATTTGATAAGCGACCGAATGTCGCCGAACGTGTTTTTTTCGCAAAATCCGAATATGGTGCAATACGAGCGAATCGGCGAACTGAGTTATCTGACGGCGTACACCGATTTTTATAACGGCGATTTTCTGCAAATCGGTTATATTGCTGTTCCTCAATTTTTTAGCGAGGAAGCGATGCGCGCCGAAATTGAAAATTTTTCGACTGTGATTATTCGTGTTTATTTTTTCATCATTCTGATAGCCATTATTTTAACGGTACTTATCGGTCGGAAACTTTCTGCGCCTCTGAATATGCTCGAAATGAAGTTGCGCGAAATGCGTGTCGGACGACGAAACGAAAAGATTGATTATCAATACAATGACGAAATCGGACAACTCGTAAATCAGTACAATCACACGGTTGATGAATTGGAACAAAGCGCGAAATTGCTCGCCAAATCCGAACGCGAATCGGCGTGGAAACTTATGGCGCGACAAATTGCGCACGAAATCAATAATCCGCTCACACCTATGAAGTTATCTATTCAACAACTTCAACGGCGGAAAGGAATGAGCGACGACGGTTTTGACGAATATTTTAAAAACACGACTTCGATGCTTGTTGAGCAAATTGATAATTTGTCGCGCATCGCGGGCACGTTTTCCGATTTTGCGCGAATGCCCGAAGCAAACTACGCACAAGTGGATATAAGCGTGATTTTGCAGTCGGTCGCGCGACTTTTTGCCAACAGCAATCAAAAAATTACCATCCATTGCGCGGTCGAAAACAGCGTTTTTATTTACGCCGATTCTGAGCAGTTAATTCAAGTTTTCAACAATTTGATAAAAAACGCCGTTCAATCCATTCCGAAAGACCGAAAAGGAAAGGTGGAAATCACGCTCGAACAGACTGAAACGAGCATTGTAGTTCGCGTTTCGGACGACGGAAACGGCGTTCCTACAGAAATTCACGATAAAATGTTTGTGCCGAATTTCACCACCAAAGCGCAAGGAATGGGTCTCGGCTTAGCAATCAGCAAAAATATTATCGAACAACTCAGCGGAAATATTCGCTTTGAAACCGCAGAGAAAAAAGGAAGTGTGTTTATTGTGGAAATTCCGAGAAAGGGTTGATTTTTTAGTAGTCTTGCATCACGCCGTAGGCGTGAAATATGAATAACCCCGAACAAGCGTAACGCAGTTCGGGGAAGCAAAAATCTCGTGATAACTCAACCTCGAAGTGGGTTGAACTCCTACGGAGTTCGGATTCGGTTGGTTGCGTTTCGCCCCGAATTACATTCGGGGTTATTCGTATTTTACGCCTACGGCGTAACTAAACTCTAACATAGTGCCGAAAAAAGAATTAGTCGAAAAATTTAACGGCAGACAAAAAATCGTATCTTTGCATTTCTCAAAAAAATAAAATTTAAAAACGTGAAATCAAAAACATTACTCCTATTATTTATTCTCGCATTATCGTTTTCGAGTTGTATCACGGAGTATTTCGTTACGCTGACCAATCACAAACCGATGTTGTTTGTCGATGGAAGCATTATCGAAAACACGAACGCGATTTTTCACATTACGCAAAGTTTTGCGCTGAATATAGATACAATTCCCGATGAAGCATTTGTTAATAATGCTGTTTTG
>Ga0123355_10018337_pt1 | contig 11093 bp, 5 predicted proteins | sample TergutEmb28metaG_3_FD_89872 | JGI IMG/M metagenome (GOLD analysis project Ga0123355, IMG submission 89872) | Embiratermes neotenicus P1 segment gut microbial communities from Petit-Saut dam, French Guiana - Emb289 P1 | ecosystem: Host-associated > Arthropoda: Insects > Digestive system > Gut ...
GGGGAAATGGGGGTTTTTTTTTTAAATACTAAAAAAAAAAACATTCTCCCCCTTTTTTTTTTTATCCCCCCCCCAAAAAAAAAATCCCGAACAAAAAACAAGCCCCCCCCCCCCCCCCCCCCCCCGGCCGCCAATGTTATTAACCAAGTTACGCCTACGGACAAACTGTTTCAATTTTATCAGTGATCAGTGATGAATATAACAGAAAGTATTCAAATCATGGAAGAAAGTAGCTACTGTAGATCAGTAACCACCTTCTGACCTCACTGAAGACAAATAAGGGTAAAAGTATATACACCATGAAAGCGGTAAGGGGGAACGGACTCGCAGCCCCCAGTACCAACTGAACAAATGTTTGGGTGGGTCCCGAAGTCGGCCGGGATGATATCCTGATCATACCCGGACTCAGACGAAACGTCCTCGGTCATCTACCCCTAGCCTAGTGACTATAGCAATGTGCTGTCAGGATCCCTTGCAGGTCTGTTACAGGAGCTACACTTGCAGCCTACCTAATCTGAGGCCCTGAGCCCCACTGATGTAATACCTGCTGTGCTTGCTGCTTCTTCCTATACCGGAGCAGATTAATCCAGTCTACGCCCTCAACTAGTATTTCTTTAAGAACCATTTTAATAACACTCTTCCAAATACTCTTGTACAATCCTTCTCTTTTCTTCAGATTTGTCCACCAAAACTCTCTACGCAGTTCTCATCTCCCATGCGCCCAACGTACCCTACTCTGCCAAGTTTTCCTTGATTTGATATGCCCAGTAATATTACGTCACGAAGAAAACATTTAAAATTGTATAATTGTTGTAGATTTGTGTTTGGAAGAAAGCCTCGTAACGATGGCTCAGTCAGGTCGAAACGTGATGGAAATTTGACAATAAACTGTTAGTTTAAGTGATTTTAATGATTGTGACTTGAACTTGATGTTTGATACAGTTTTATTTTTTTGGTGGTATAACAAGTGTGTTCGTACTTAGACAACACAATATAAAGGAGAAAAAAATATTTAGACTTAAGAACGATTAAGTCAATCTAGTATATATAAAAACTTCATATTCCATGTTGTATCAAGCTAACAATATCCCAACACACACACACAACATAAGGGTATATATATATATATATATATATATATATATATAAAGGAGCAATGGATACGAAGTTCCATTCATTCTTAACCCGCGCACTAGATGGGGATTAATGCTCATCAAGCATCGGTCGTTGTAAACCCAAAGAAAGCGCCGGCGTTACCTTTTCAATAGGAGGCAGGGTGGGCCCCAGAGCCAGTATTGGAATTTTGGAGAAGAGAAAAATCACCATGCCATATGGCATAAGCAACTGATAAAGCGTTACTAAATGAAATATTATTGTCGTGAAGCAGATTTACCTCGCCAGACGATAAACGCATATAGAGCTGAAAGTGCAAGTGTTCTGGGATGTTATACTGTGCATAATAATATATATTTATCGACGTTTCGAAAGGTTGTAGTGCCTGCACATTATCAAGTAGGCTTCTCCTGTAGGCCTGTTTATCTTAAATATAACGTGTATATAATACATCGAAAAGTCTGTCAGTATTTATTAGAAGACAAGGCGCAATATCCCATAAGAATCTTAAGGAACACCGCTGTGAAAACCTAGAATCTCGCAAGGAAACCTTAAAAGGCTGGTTTATGTATTGATCCACTCGCAAAGAAAGTTATTTGTCACGCTCCGACAAAACTTGTTGCATGTTCTTTCTTAAACCTACAAGAGAAAATGCATGTCGTGATTGGTTGGTTCTACTGCTTTGCCCTTCGGAGGTTCCCTTTTCTATTCTCTTCCCAAAAAACACTTGTAGATGACCTGATATTGTCTTCAAGCAATGGTGCGCAAAATCTAGAGCCATTTCAAAGTTTTAGGTGCACACATTCAGGACCCCTGGTCTCCTAGGTGACTGAAGTTTCAGCCTACTATTTTCAGCATAATTACTGTAGTTTTTCCTTACTTACGTACGAAATGTGTATCAGTTCACATGCACCGAACAGAAAAAGCGACAACAGCAAGGTTCATAGGTCGGCCCAGAACTGTCGGTCCTCAGCGTAAAACTTCCTTCATGTCAGCCTTATGGCTTCTCGAATTTGGAAATGGCTCCTACATTTGTTGGAGAATTTGTAGCCTTTTGTTCAAGGAATAAATCCAAATCCCCACACACCTTCATACAGATGTTTCCTTAAATCAGTACAGGGACAACTATAACGTTACAGATGTTACACAAGTTTAGGTAAAGCCTTTCGCGCCGCAAAATATTGCTACTTCGTTGTGACATTAACGCGTGTAACTGTGTGCCTCCGGTACAACCTGTTCGCCCTTCACACCTATCACATTATTTGTCGGTATGGAACTGAAGGTAGTCACGAACATGTAAATAATACTGATTACGTGAAATAAATCACTCTGCAGTCTGAAACTCTATCCATGCTGGTACCTCATATAAAGTCTAGCTTTCGATAAAATGAGAGCGTGGTAGCTGGAAATTTCATCACCATCATTATCATCATCGTCAGTACAGACATCGAAGGACTTTTAATGACTGTGACATTAATTAGGATTTCTTAAAAACCACTTTACTTTTATCTCTTTCAGTGACCAGACGCTCGATGATATACAAATTAAGATGAACCATACCCTGTCACGACAATATAATGAAGGGAAGTAAGATTAAAGGTAAAGATACGTAAAGTTGTGCTTATGCTTAATTAAGCGTCGTGTCATGAAGACATAAGGGGAAGTGGAGCTAAATCTCCATGTATTCTTAAACTTTGCATTTTATGGAGGTGAGCAATTAAAGATTAAAAGTAATTTTAATTGAATGGCGAACAAACACGGGGAAAGTATTAACTTAATGCAATCAAGGTCAGTCATTCATTCATTTAGTAGTCTGTCTTACAACAGGTCCAAAGCCTCTTCCAAATCGAGCTCTCCACATAGTGCGATCTAGAGCTTCCTCCTTCAAATGTGAGTATCCTCTCCTTTCCTTAAGGTCATCCAGTAGCTTCCTACGTTGTCTTCCTCGTCTTCCTGTCCCTTCTATCCCTCCTTTTATCTTTCCTTCAATCGCCCGTTGTAGAAGGCAGTTTCTACGCAAAATGTGACCAATTCAGTTAGCCTTCCGTTTATTTATTTCATGTAGGATATTCCTCTGCTCCTTGACTCTCAGTAATACTTCTTCATTTCTCACATGACCGGTCCAAGTTTACCAGTATACAAAATACACATTCGGTAAGCTTGCGTGTTGTTGAAATTATTCGGTAACTAGACGTTTCGGTATGTAACACATTCTGCAATACTGTTTACCGTGTTGATACTGTAACATACTCTGCAAACAAAACCATCGAAATTTCCTTTCTAAAAATTATGAATTAATATCAAAATTCAAGCAGCTGCTTACAAGTTACTTCAAATTAAGACAGTAACACGTATAAAGATAATCAATGTCCCTTATGCCTAATGATGGACATTTCTAACTGCAGCCGAATTCAACAAGACGGCCACTCACCACGTGCGGTCTGACTGTTTTTACTTCTCTCTAACGCGGTGCTGTAAATTCATTCAGGACCAAAGAAATCATACGAAAACTCTACAGTCAATTTTTAGTTCTAAAGCCTCCACAGTGACTTAGCTCCTAGGGGAAAACTGTCAACCCACAGACTGCAGGACGTGTCCACCCGACGACAACTTTTCATGTGGACAAAATAACTTCAACAAGACGGGCAATGCAAGTACAATGTCCCGCTGAGGCGCGTTCGTGCAAAGATTCTCGCAGTGAGATTGTGAGAGTGTGCTTGCAGCCTTAATTATCCAGCATGTAATGCGCATGCGCCGTACTACTGTATGTGGCCTGCCCCATTCTACAAGCCTTTTATACGTCATCATATAACGGCACGATTTTCGGGGAAAAAAGTTATTGAATACAAAATGTGTTTTGATTTTCTCTACAACTCTCGGCTCTAGCATTTCCTCCTTCTGAGAAGAGCGAGATATGATCAAAAATGTATATTGGTCTTCATGTACAATACCCGTGATTTTTGTAAAGATTTTAATTAAACTTCAATTTTCTCGACAGATTTTCGAAAAATTGAAATAAAATCTACCAAGTGGGAGCCGACTTAGTCCGTGGGGACACACAGACGGACAGAGAGACATGACGAAGCTAGCATTCGCTATTCGGAGTATTGAACGCGCATAACAACATGACTTACCTGGCCAACTTAATCGCAAATTTATCTTACGTGTGTCCAATAATTGCACATCACTGCATATAATTGCACATAATTGCATATAATTGCACATAATTGCATATAACTGCACATAATTTTCACCACGAACTACTTCTTTCTTCTCTTTAAAACCTACTGGTCTCACGAGGAATACACCTGAGTACGTGTGACACAATAAAAATATCCATTCTGAGCGGCACAACGTGAACTTTCAGATCAATACAATTGCATAAAGTCGATTATCACAAATTGTGTATATACTCATACAAAATGAACTCCTGAGGAGAAAAGCAGAAATAAAATATAGGTTATGTAATACATGTCACTGATCTTATGAGACTCTTGGATGCTGTATGTATAGTATAGAGCGTGTCTAGAAACTCCAGCGACAAAATTATAGGTATTGGTTACTACTCATGTGACAAAACAAAATTCGACGTCGGCGCATCCTCATGATACCTGTCGCTTGACGTGACAGTTGGTGCGTGCTGGTACTATTGCCGGAATGCAAGGAGACAGGTGGAAGTAGCAGAGGGGTAAAAGCGACACAAGGTGCGATGACCAAGCGCCTAGCGGTATGCAACCCAACCGTCACGCAGACGAAGCAGCTTAAAGCACGTTCGCCATTTATTGAAACGCTGCTTTGTGTTCTGCAAACAGCTAAGGAAACTTTAAATAAATACTGCAAATTTCGAACAGTTTGGAACGACACCAACAATTCAAAAATCTACATGTACGATGAAATCCAGGACAGATTATATTCCGAGAATGCCTCTTACAGTTCGGTCCACTACGTCTGTCTTTATGTTTGCTATCTTAAAACAGAGAGATTATAATATAAGGAGTTATAATGTAGGCTTTTGGTTTGTATGCGTGTGAAATTTGGCTTCTCACACCGATGAAAGAACACTGAGTAAGGACGTATGAGAATAGAATGCTGACAAAGATACGTATCTTGGCCCAAGAAAGACGAAGCAGGAGGCTGGAGAACACTTAGTAAACAGCAGCTGCATGATTTGCAGTTCGCATCAAATGCTATTAAAGTGACAAAACAAGTCACACACATGGGAGAAGAAAACTGAATAGCCTACAGTGTTTTTGTGGGAAGCATGAAGGAAAGAGACCACTTGGAAGACGTACGCGTAGATTGGAGGATAATATTAAAAAGTCTCTTAAAGGAATAAGATGAAAGGCAAGAACTGTATTTATGTGACTCAGGACAGAAAGAAGTACCAGGTTCTTGTGACAATGGTAATGAACTTTCGGGTTCCACAACACATGAGGAAATTTCGTGGCTAGTTGAGAAACTATTACTTTCTCAAGGGACCTGCTCGATGGAGTATTTAGTTAGCACCGAACTCTACAAAGACGTCGGTGGGCGGCATTCTGTGTACTTGTAACTGAAGAAGTGTTGACGTGGATTCAAAATTTTGTGAATTTGTGACAGGGCATTAAACCGTGTTCTGTTTCTACCCCCGTATTCCTCCCTATGTCCTGCACACATTCCGTGGCAGTGCGAAGTCTGCATGCACGAAGTCAGCACGTACACTACCTGGGATGTTGATCTATATGAATGCAGAAACACCAATATCGTGTCTTGTCCTTACCTATGAATAGCGAACAACCTGTAGAACTTTGTCGTAAATTCCCTGGGCATTCGATACTGGATACAGGGGATTGCAAAGAAAGAGGAGTATGAGATGTGACGTGGGTCACTGAGCGCATAGGGTCAACGCGCCTGTTCAAAATATTCCTGCAGAAACTGGTCACAAGTAACAATAAACGTTCTGACCACAAAAATCTTATAACAGACAATACGCTGGGTCCATGAACTCGTACTGCAATAAGCAACACAATCAGCTGGACGACTATTCAATTCTGAGGATTATCAAAACAGGTTTGAATATACCGTTAACCCTTTAAAGCCTACTGGTTACTATTGGCAGCACGACGTTTCACATTCCACACAACCCCCCACAATATGCCCACGTAATTTATTTGTTTCGTATGGGTCCAACATCAAAATGAGATTAATTTCCCTGCACTGAATTAATGGACTGGGTTTTATAACGGAGACGGGGCATGTTCACTGCCCCGTACGAACTACAGCTTTAGATTTAATTCGGGAAAATTTGTTTTCAAAGGGTTCATTCGAAAAATATTTAGAGCTAGGATTGTGCACGGGGCCTCTTTTAAAATGAAACTATATTAATTAAGTTTGAATATCTTACAACCTAACGATCTATTGTGAAATGGGGAGGTCTCCAGTTCGAATCTCGGTATGAAGGTATTTCGTGGATTGCCCGAGTCATTCGGCCGATTCCTTAGCACTCATAATAACGATTCGATACCCAGTTACATACATCTCGTGTGATTAATTTTGACAAAATCAAGCACAGTGGTCGTTTAACTTTGTCCTTTCAATCCATCAGTTATTTGCGCCAACCAGCTGGTTGAGGCACTGCACTAAAAGCCGGAAGGTCGCGGGTTCGATTCCCGATGGTGTCATTAAAATTTTTCATTGAAATAATCCTTCCGGCCGCACTACGGCCCTGGGGTTAACTCAGCCTCTAACAGAAATGAGTACCAGGAATATTTCCTGGGGGTAAAGGCGGCGGGTGCGTAGGGCTGACAACCTGAACACCTTCATGTGCCGACTGTCTGGAAATCTGGGAGTCTCAACCTCCTGGAACCCTCAGGGCCTCTCCAGGCCTGTAATGGGATTGCTTTACCTTTTACTTGCGCCAACACTCGTCTCAGCACGTGTTCACATAATTTGTACTTGACCGCGTTCTTTTCCAATTCATAACCACAAACACAGCTTGCAACACAAATAGTGGTAGACGTTCCAAATTGCAGACAGTTTGGTGTATCCAACTTACGGTTCCTACAACAAATCCTGGCTCATTCAGCTGGTACACAAAGGTCCTGTAAGGATCTCAAACGTAAATAAGGTGTTATTTTAACACAAAACTTACGTATAGTGCTGAGGCAGGAACACCAATCTATTAAAACTTCGCTTGTTCATTGCCGTGCTGAAAGCCATTGTACCAAACAACAACCCCATGACGTACGGTGCAGACAAGCAACCGGTTTGCTATGACAGGTTATTATCGAAGATCGTTGTAGAACGTAAAAGGACGTAGCAAACGTGGCCTATTGCAGCAGTATATACTAGACGATGCCTTCGGCGACGACAAAACAAAACGCCTACACCCTAACTACGATGGAAACACAAAATTTGCAATGTTATTTGTTGAGGACGAAATAACATTCAATACATTGCAGTGAATGGGCCAAGAATACAGCCTACTGTGGACAGCAGACTACCATTTTATGCAGCACTCTCGCCGTCCGTTTCTAGTCCTTACTGCGACTTACGATGTTCGAGGCAGATTATATGTGCCCTCACATCTTGGCTGCGAGAGTGAAAGGTGAGAAGTCAAGAGCACAGACTAGTGCTGATATTGAAGTACAGGGAAAATGTTCTCACTGCCTTAATGGGGTATTTCGATCAGCGTTGTCGATGTCGTCTTAAGAAATAACACTACTCTTAGCATCACGGAGCAGTATTTTGCACGTACCGCTGATTTATGTATACAGATCAGGGGCGGTGAATACCGCCCTAGAATTCCACACTCTGACTGAAGTATGCCCTGGGGTTTGACCACTGTTTCTGCTAATCACTCTGATAAATGCCTGATAAATGTTTAACCACCTTCAGACCAATTTCTCCGCAATCCATCTCCCTTCGTGTCTACATTTTGAATACTTTTCTGTACACCCATCTATTTCCCTATCCAGGATAATGTCTTTGAAAAATACCCCCGATTTCTGTGATTGGTCGGGCAACGGAAGACGGTCTTATGTCGTCGGCTGACCAGTTTCTAGAAAATTTTACGTAATTCCTGTTGCTTACAATTAAATTAACGTGTCTGTGGGGAATAAAACGTCCACACAAGAAAAACGTGGAGAAGTCATTCATGGTTCGGTTCAGAGGTTAAATTATATATCTATCAATGCGAAATTTGGAACCCTGTAAACGAAATTCAGAATGATCTGGTTCTTGTGACGAATGCCATAACAGTCACGATCGGCATCTGATATCTGAGAAGGCCAGAGGGTGCTTCCCCAGGTAGGGTGCGGACTGCGCTGCTCAGAATGATATCTGCGCTTTCAGCGCGGTCAAACAAAAGTGTAAAATATTTCCCGTCTCTCATGCAGAGATGTGGTCCGACTGGGATTCGAACCCAATCCAGTTTTCAGCTACAGTATAGTTTACAATAAAAGCAACAAGGTAATAGACAGAGGCTACGTCCCTGCTTCTGAAAGTCTATTTGAGGGTGTCAGTGTCGCAAGGTTTCGGCGGTTACCTTCAGTTCCTTCCACAAAGACAGCTACTGACGTCTCCTCTTATAAACATTGCAAGGGGCCACTTTAGGTGCTTAGAATCGTTTCTCCTTTTGCACAGTTACAAATTAAAACTTATACCATTCTTTTAATGCAGTTCATCCCGTTATGTCGAGATATTTCAATATTACTAAACATTTTGCTGTCGAACATAACTTTCTACGGCAGTAATTAACCAACTTGATGCACAAAACTTTTGTTTTACAATAAGTTTATTTCATGTCTCTACATGTTTCGAGCACATGTGCTCGAAACATGTAGAGACACGAAATAAACTTATTGTAAAACAAAAATGTTGTGCATCAAGTTGGTTAATTACTGAGATGCACGGTCAGCAAAACGTCAAAATCTCTATGGCATGTATCAATAACGTTACATGTTTCGGACCTTCTCACGGACCATCAACAGGCACATAAATATGTCTCTCTCCCGCCATCGTGTATGCAAGTTGACTATTATTATACTATATTTTAATCCAACGAACTGCACTAATTGAAATACAATAACACAGAATAAAACACGCTTCATATTAGTACCAACTCCTACACGCACTTTTCACCAAGGTGCCATCCTCAGGGAGTTGATTAACAACGTATCGTAAGTCCAAAACATGTAGGACTGACCATAAGTTGTTTTTAATAAACTCCCTGAAGATAGGCCAAAATATGTAGGAGTTGGCACCTAATATTAAGTATGTTTTCTGATCTCTTTTATTATATTTTATTTGGTGCATTTTGTTGCTTTAAAATATGGAATGTAAGAAAATGCATTATATCTATAACATTAAATTGACTATTATTAATTTGAGAGCTCACGAATTTTACAATGTTGTTTTCAATTTTGTGTACAAAATAAACATTCTACGTGCTACAAAAACTGAAAACAAGAGTGTGACACCTGTGAGCTCGCAAATTAATATAATATTCAACTTGCATACATACTTGTTTTTTAGACATGTATTTGTATACCTATTGATGGTCCGTGAGAAGGATCAAAACATGTAGTGTTAATGATACAAGCAATGAAGAGTTGTAATGTTTGATGACGCAGTCGGTAACACTGAAAACTGTTACCGGTACTGTCACTTCACTTGACACGGTAGTTGACTGTCAAAATGCCGAATGAGGTATTACGTAAAGGGAAAGAAGACGGATTATGTGACTCGTGACGCTGATACAGCATGATTTCGAAAAGTAATTTTCTGAATATGACGTTAGAGTTTTCGTGAATCGTGAAATCAACTCAAGGTTACGGCGACGAATGTCAACAGAACGTCTGCTAGGACACACTTCGTCGAATTTGACTGAATCATAAAGCATGTTTGGGTGTTTACTCAGCGACACACGCAGTGCCTATAATATATCATGTCCATACTAGACGAGTGGCTGTGAATAAGGCACGCCGGTGAATAGATAATTGACAGCGGGGAACCGTTAAGTACTTGGAGAAAAACATGTCTCATTGTCACTAGGTTCAAAACACATCACACGTGTAACGTATCTGAACAACTCTTGCAACATCACTTATCTTGAGTGTGAGTATCTTACGATCGAAATACGTGGATGTGACTGGTTTTACTGTACAGTTTATGTCTCTACAGTTTGTTACCACGGTCTTTAAAATAGCCTGCGACATACTTCTACATGCTTAATTTTACCACCTGCTTCTAAAAGATTGCAGGTGCAGAACGTTGAACGCGCGCCATAAACTGTATACATTTAACTAAATGTATCCAATATATCGATTGCTTACAATTCCCCATTTAAATATCATAATTTGACTACAAAACTACAGCTAGTTCTCCTATGCGAAAGGCATTTTAATTATAGCCTATCACAACAATAAATTTCAACTCACTGAAAAATAAATTCCAGTTCTTCCAATATACACTGATCTTCTACTGGACATGAAACACACAACACACGCTACAACAGACGCGGAACACGACCCCTACGACAGCACATCCTACCGCGTCCGCATTCGAAACGCGACTGACAAGCGAACAGGACTCCAGCAGGCAATGGAGAAAGTACACACATCCACAGAAAAAAAACGAGTACCGACCGCCGCGACAGAGATGGCACGATCTGGTGTGTGGAGGTGTAGCTTTTATACGAAGATAACCGGAAATAACCGAAGTTAGTTCTGTGCGTAGACACAGATAGGTCCAAAAACGCTCGACAAAAGGGGGAGGGGGCAAAGTACCGCTGTAATCTGAAAGGAGATTAACAATATACAGTGCACATGTTGAAATACTCATTCGTTAATGACAACTAATGGCGAACATATCACGAACTAGTGGAGTTTAACACCAACAAATTACAGTACATAACGAAAGGTTATCGACCACCGTGCCAGCAGCACGTTAAATTACCACACACAACTATAAACACACACACACACACACACACACACACA
>Ga0123355_10018338_pt1 | contig 11093 bp, 10 predicted proteins | sample TergutEmb28metaG_3_FD_89872 | JGI IMG/M metagenome (GOLD analysis project Ga0123355, IMG submission 89872) | Embiratermes neotenicus P1 segment gut microbial communities from Petit-Saut dam, French Guiana - Emb289 P1 | ecosystem: Host-associated > Arthropoda: Insects > Digestive system > Gut ...
AAAGATGATATTAACTTCCATTTCCCATATCAAATATCCGAAACTAAAAAGCTTTCATTATCGGATGTTCTTGAACCTGATAGTGTTTTAGATAACTCTCTGTGGGTAAAAAAGAATATAAGAGACAGCCGTATAGAGCGAATGAAAGTAGAGTTAGAACGCCCATATATAACTCATGAAAACGTGGGTGGTTCGATTACCCCTCACCATTTTTCTTGCGCTTTGAGAGCTGGAGCGTCTTCTAACTATCTACTTGTGAATAATGAACGCAGACCATCTGCAAGAGAGCTTCTAAGGCTGCAAGGTTTTCCTGACTCTTATAAAGTAGTTGGCAGTTATACTGCAATCCGAAAACAAACAGGCAACAGCGTTGCTGTTCCTGTTATAATGGCAGTAGCATTTCAGATGTTAAAAGCACTAAAATTGTTTGAAAGAGAGCATCGCCATGCCAGATAGAGTAGATGCCAAACAGGCACTTGATAATCTTATTAAAATAGCAAGAGTTCATTTTTATAAGCCAATTCAAATAGCAGAAATTCTCTATAATGCACGTCTTTACCCTGATTCAATTAACCTTGCACGTCTTGAAGATTACCGTAAAATAAGTAAAAAGTGGCGTGATGCAATAAGTATTGAACTGGTGGGTAATCGGAGTACAAGTAACTCAAGGTATCAGGATGATTTATTTAATGATAATGCAATACCTCCAGTTATTCTTGAAGAGTTAGGTAAAGAAAATATACGAACTGGCGGTGCTGTTGAAAGCTATATTTACAGACAATTTGTTAATAGGCGTTCACAATTAGCGCAAGCACTGGATTATGTTCTTGAAGCAACAACTGAGTCTTTTGAATTAAAAACATTCATTGATTCATTTAGACATGAAGCTGGATTAAGGCGCAGTATTGATAAAGCTTTCGAGGTAGTGGTCTATGCGCTCTTTTCTACGCTCGTCAACGCTCTCGACTTACAGGTAGAAATTTCAATCGACGCAGATAAGCAAAATATCTTAACAGAATTTTCTGACTTTGCTAATAAGGTCATGTGTTTAGATGATGAGAATTTTGTAAGTAATCAAAGTGCAAGAGTTTTTCGTGTCGGCGTTGCTAATGCAGCAGACCGTGGGCTTGATATGTACTCAAATTGGGGTCCTGCAATCCAAATAAAACATTTGAGTTTGAGTGAAGAAAAAGCTGAAGAAATTGTAAATAGCGTAACGAGCGATAGAATTGTTATTGTTTGCAAGGACGCAGACGAACGCTTAATTTTATCACTACTAAATCAACTTGGATGGCGGAGTCGTATTCAAAGCATCGTGACCGAGTCTAACCTTGATAGTTGGTATAAAAAGGCATTACGTGGAACTTATGCAGAATTTTTAGGAGAGGAGCTGTTGACTTGTTTATGTGAAGAAATAGTCAAAGAGTTTCCTGCACTTGAAGAAATGCCTAGTATATTAAATGACAGAAATTACGAAAATATTATTGATGGATTTTGGGTCTAAAAAGCTATTGCATTTCGGTGCAATCGCTTTTTCTGTGTTTGTGATGAATTGCTTGAAACTATTTATACCTATTTATTCTAACCGAGTTCTAACCAAATATTATTAGTTTATCTTTTCTTGTACCTTTTACAACACAAAGGATTTTATACATCTTTGTCTGCAAGCCATTGGTATTACTGGATTCTTCAGGAATTGTTCAGTGCCGTGTAACACTATATAACATTATATAATTTTACATTAAATGGGCTCATAACCCAAAGGTCGGGGGTTCAAATCCCTCCCCCGCAACCAAAAAAGTAGTCTTATAGCATTAGTAATGCCATAAGGCTACTTTTTTATACGAAGATGCTCGGCAGATTGTTTTTATGGACTTTTTGAAGTTCATATGATAAAATTTTCCCATATATGATTTCGTTTTAAGATAGGTGGATTTGTTAATGAGCAAGCGATTACATACGGAAGCTGACAGGGCTTATTGGCTTGTGCAGTGTATCTCATATACTGCTGATGCCCTTGATTTGCCTGTTGCAGATACTGCAAGGTTGTTAAATGATAACAACCTGATAAAACCTACACTTGATGGATATAAGGCATTTCACACCCAAGGATATGAGTATATGGGAGAAATGCTGTCCGATGAGTTGCGAAAAGCACAGGGAGTTACTGTGTGATGTTCTTCTATCACGGCACCAATGGTTTAATTGGTAATATTGATTTTGCTAAATGCCGTCTACGAACAGACTTTGGAAAAGGCTTTTATATCTCAAGCAAACTTGCTCCTGCGAGAGAATGGGCTGTTGGTAAATCTGGATATTTTGGCGTTCCTACAGTTATGCGATATGAGATAGATCGGAATATATGGAATGATGGATTATTGAGCATTTTAAGGTTTGATAATCCTTCACAGCAATGGCTTGATTTTATAAGAGACAACAGGCGAGTCAATCCGGTAAACGTCAAGTCATCTGAACCTAGGCATACATACGATGTTGTCTCCGGTCCGATTGCAAATGATAAAGTCGCAGATGTCGTAGCTGTGTATTGCTTAGGCAGAATTAGTGCCGAGGATGCAATATCAAAAGTTAACGCTCTTCCCAGTGTATATCAACTCAGCTTGCATACAGATTTAGCACTTAACTACATTCAGTCTGTTACATACTCACAACGAAAAGGCGGAAAATGGAGTGAATGGGAATCATAAGGTCGGGGGTTCAAATCCCCCCCACGCAACCATTAAGCTTACGCCCCCAGTGATGATGATCTCATCGTTGAGGGCATATTTTTTATCTTCGCGTACTCTATATAAGGTATTAGAACTATAATCTGCACTTCCCCTGCGCCGGCTCGCAGTATGCAAAGACCGTTAGAATGCGAGCAGGACATCAAAGCCCCGCTCGTTTCTTTTTCTGTTGTCATTCCTCAAAAGTGAGTGTTAGTACATCAGACTTTACTCCATTATCTGCAACTGCATATATCTCGACAGTTCCTGCTGATACACGGTAAACATCAAACCATTGTCCTACTACTACAGACTGAGCCTTTCTAATAGTAGCAATGCTTTCGTCAGAGATTACGAATGTGATAACGTCAGGGTCGTAAACAGACGGTTTGACCACAAGCCAATCTCTGTAAGAATCACTGCTCGTTGATTGGAATCCACCCTTGTTAAATAAGAGGCTCTCAATAAAATCCTCACTAGAAACTGAGACAGCGATTTCATTGGACGTTATAGTGCCACATATCGACTGAGCATAGATAGTTGTTTCTCCACCACCACGTGCTGTTATTTGATACCACAGTGCACCCACTGTCTTTGTACCCGCCACAACTGATGCAACCTCCGGGTTTGTTGATATAAACTCTATCTCGTTTTCATCAAATGAGCGAGGGTTGACATTGACCCAGCCCTTATCATCGAGTCCACCGACTCGCATGGATACGGCTCTTGCGTTATTCATTACAAGAGACTCTATACTGGTTTCGGTTTCTGCTTCTGTTGCTGGTTGCACTGATTCTGCAACAGGTTGCTCTGATGTTGGTGATGGGTTTCCACTTATTAAACTTGAGCATGTGGAGATAAGTATTATCATGCCGAAAGCAACAAGAAGCCAAAACCACCATCTCTTAAATACAGGTTTTTTCTCTTTTTTCTTCGGATATGACGGATTTGTCGGTGCTTGTATTAGTGGCGATGGTTCAATCACTGTTTGTTGTGATTGCTCATACAGAATTGGCTGTTGATCCTGCGGTGGTGTTGGGGATTGACTTGGCATGTTTTCAGGTGGTGGGTTTGTTGTAATCGGTACACCACAATTCGGGCAGGATAGAGCTTTGTTGCTTATTGCTTTTGCACATTCTGGACAAAACATCATTGCCATAAGGTAACCTCCTTTAATATTAGACTGGCCAACTGTTACCACAGCTTGAGCATACCGCAAGTTTCTGGTTAGAATATGTTGTTGTGCTCTTTGCTTTCTTTTTACCAACAAGTAGCCAAAGGCCACATGTACAAACAATCATAGTCCACCTAGCAAGAGTGAAAAGACAACCTTTGCCCTTAGTGCTTGTGGATGCGCCTGTTTGAACCATTTGAACATTCACATTAGTACTGCCGCATTTTCGACATGTAAGTCCTCCGGGTGGAAATGATGCTTGCTGTACATTCTGTAATGGCTGTTGATATGGTTGCTGTATTGGTTGCTGTATTGGTTGCTGTATTGGTTGCTGTATTGGTTGCTGTTGGATTTGTTGTACGGGTGATGTGACAGGTGTCTGTTGTTGTGCAATAGGAACACCGCAATTATTACACGCAGGAGCTTTGTCACTTATTTGCTTTCCGCACTCGGGGCAATCAATCATTGCCATATAAAAACCTCCCTCAACTTTTTACATGTTGCGAAAATCATTCTACCATGTTCAAAATATGAATATATGAACGATGTGTAAAAAGACTACAATTAGTAGTATATACGTGACATAAAATATCCTGTACCATTTTGATGTACAGGAGTGTATGCTTATGAAAGACAAATTCATACCAACAACACAAGATAAGTCAGTCATATCCGTGCGTCTCGAGGATTCTTTGATTGAGAACCTTGACGAGTATTCAAAACAGCAGAAGATGTCACGAAACGAGTTTATTCGGCAGTGCATAGTGTTCGCTTTAGAACGTATTGATGGCAGTGACGGTAGCAAGCAACATTAGATTCAATCGAAAGTCTTAGCAAAGCACCTTGAAAAACAGGGTGCTTCTGTTATACTATCGTCATAATCTATGCCGAGCATAACTGTATAGGACCTCTGAACGTAAACACTGGACGATGAACACCCCCGCAACCACAGAAAGAAGTCTTACAGCATTTAAATTGCTATAAGACTTCTTTATTTTATGCTGATATTAGACCTACAGCTTTTTAAAGTATTTTACAAGAGAGTTGTTGTATGGTGGGTAACGCAATGGATTGTCAAGCAGCTTTGGTTTTTTTAGCACGCTCTTATAGTGTGTGAATGTGTCAAACCCTGCCTTTCCGTGATAATAGCCCATTCCGCTCTCACCTACACCGCCAAATGGCAGGTTTGGAACTGACAAGTGCATTACAACGTCATTCACGCAGCCGCCTCCAAAGGATATGTTGTTAATATAAAAGCGCTCAGTTTTCTTGCAGGAAGTAAAAAGATACGTCGCAAGCGGCTTCTGTCGTGATTTTACTATCATTACCGCTTCTTCTTTATTGTCGAATGTCAGAACCGGTAGAATAGGGCCGAAGATTTCTTCTCCCATCACCGGAGCGTCATTTCCCGCTTCTAATATAGTTGGTTCGATTTTTAAGGTATTTGAGTCTGAGCTACCACCATGAACAAGTTTTTCGCCTTCCAGCAGCCCTTGTAGGCGAGAGAAGTGCTTTTCACTGATGATCTTGGGGTAGTTGTCGTTAGTTAGCGGATCTTCCCCATATTGAGCCTTTACTTCTTCCACCAGCTTTTCAAGGAGCATTTCTTTTAAAGAGTGATGCACCAATAAATAGTCAGGAGCGACACAGGTTTGGCCTGAGTTCAAAAACTTCCCCCACGCTATCCGTTTAGCCGCAAGACTTATGTCTGCGGTTTCATCGATTATACATGGACTTTTGCCTCCGAGTTCCAGAACAACAGGTGTCAGATGATGTGATGCCGCTTCCATAACTGTCTTTCCGACCACCGGACTCCCGGTAAAAAAGATAATGTCATACTTCTGGTCAAGAAGAGCTTCATTTTCTTTACGGCCACCTTGCACAACACGCACATGCCCCGGGTCAAACACTTCATCACACATCTGCAGGATTGCAGATGATGTAGCCGGTGAATATGCCGACGGCTTAACGACAGCACAATTACCCCCGGCAATGGCGGCAATCAAAGGAGTTATCGTAAGCATAAAAGGATAGTTCCAAGGAGACATTATCAGTGCTACACCAAATGGTTCAGGGTATATCTTGCCTCTGGACGGAAATGATTTCAGGTTTGATGGAACACGCTTTGGGCGATTCCACTTTGGAAGCTTTTTTATTAAAAGCTTAAGCTCGTCAAGCACAACTCCAACTTCTGCAACATAAGACTCATATGCCGATTTATTTAAGTCGGTTTTTAATGCAGCAAGAATGTCGTCACTATTATCGCGGATATATCTATCGAGCTTCCGTAATGTTTCAATTCGAAACTTGACATCTTTAGTAAACCCTTTTGCAAAGAAAGCTTGTTGTTCTTGAACGATTATTGAGAAATCAATCATATCAACCCTCCGCTGCATTATTGTCGTTTTACAATTCTAATACATTTTTTTGTGTTTTTCATCAATTACACGAAATATTAACATTTCTCAGAGTGTGAAAAATGTGTAAAAGAAAGTAGAAAGCATTGACTTACAGAGGTATGCAGAATAGAATATGCACACAGAAGTTTAACTTCTAATAAGAAGGGTATGTAAGTTGAACATGCAAACTGATGAAAAGACAGAAAGCACGGAACTCGACAGGTATCATACAATCTTATCTGTAGCAAATACTGTAGCAGCTCGTTTGCTGGAGGCGGATATAGAGGTCTTTTCGACTGCTATGGTTCAGGGCATGGAGATGATTGGGCTGTGCGTAGGAGTAAATCGTGTAAGCATCTGGGTCAATATCCGCAAAGACAACGGAAAACTTTATTATAAGCTGGTGAATCAATGGTCGGAGGGCGATCTCCCGGATTTGGATTTCGAGACAGAGTTCTCATACGAGGATATCATACCAAATTGGGAAAACCATTTTACTAAAGGCGAGTTTATAAACGGACCGGTTGAAAGTCTTGACAAAGAGGAATTCGAGCAGTTATCGGTGTTTGGCGTTAAGTCTATGCTCGCACTGCCGATTTTCTTACAAAGCGGCTTATGGGGATTTGTCAGTTTCGATGATTACAACAACAAGCGCGTGTTCTCCGATGTTGAGGTTTATGCGCTTCGTTCATGGGGTCTGCTTGCCGTTTGTGCAGTCCAACGTTTTGAGAGTGTGAAAAGCATGCATCACGCTCTTTTTGAGTTGGAAAACGCCGCTCAAGCTGCGCAGTCAGCCAATAGAGCGAAATCGGCTTTTCTTGCGAATATGAGCCATGAGATCCGTACTCCAATGAATGCGATCATAGGGATGGTCTCGATTGGTAAAACTGCAGATGATGTTGAGAAGAAAGATTCTTGCTTTGAGAAAATCGAAGTCGCTTCCACGCATCTTCTTGGGGTTATCAATGACATCTTAGATATGTCAAAAATCGAAGCAAATAGATTTGAACTGTCACAAGCAGAGTTTAGTTTCAGAAAAATGATCGATCGTGTAGTAGACGTCATCACCTTCCGCATTAGCGAAAAACGTCAGAAACTTGTTGTAAGGGTTGGAGAGACAGTACCAATTATTTTATTTGGGGATGACCAACGGCTGGCGCAAGTCATAACAAATCTTGTGGGTAACGCTGTGAAGTTTACTCCTGAAGGGGGCACTATCAAGCTGGGTGCAAAACTCATAGAGGAAAGAAATGGGATCTGCACCATACATGTATCTGTTACAGATACCGGAATTGGCATCAGCCCTGAGCAGCACGCCAGACTCTTCAAAGCTTTTTCGCAAGCAGAGGCAAGCACGACTCGCAAGTTTGGGGGTACCGGACTCGGACTAACTATATCCAAGGATATTGTCGAGATGATGGGTGGCAGGATTTGGGTTGAATCCACTTTGGGCGAAGGCTCAACTTTTCACTTTACCATACAGCTAAGGCGCAGCTATAAAAAGCAGGAAAAGGGTGGCACACGTAAGAGAAAACGTGGAGTAAAGAGTGACAAGAACGCAAAAAAACCGGCAGAACACTTCTCCGGTCATCGTATTTTACTTGTAGAAGACGTTGAAATAAACCGCGAAATAATGCTTGAGTTGCTAAAGCCTACTCAGCTTACGGTCGATTGTGCTGTGAACGGTGCTGAAGCACTCAGTATGTTTAAAACTGAACCTGATTTATATGACATGATTCTTATGGACATACAAATGCCGGAAATGGACGGTTATGACGCAACAACAAATATAAGAGCATTGGATACTCCAAAGGCAAAAACTGTACCAATAATCGCAATGACCGCAAATGTGTTCCGCGAAGATGTCGAAAAGTGCCTGAGAGTCGGGATGAACAGTCATATAGGCAAACCGGTGAATATCAAGGAAGTTATGGATATAATCCACGAGTACCTGTAATGTTTACAGCAGATGCCCCATGAAGACGCTAACTAAGACGAAGTATATCAACAGCCCTGATATGTCCTTTATGGACGTGATTATCGGGGCTGCTCCTGCAGCCTGATCTACATTCAGCTTTATTAACACGAACGGCACTAAAAAGCCCAATAGCGCAGCAAGTGACATTGTGCATATCAAAGCAAGCCCAACAGCTAGACCGAGCATTGGCGCACCTTGCCAAATAGATGCTATTACGCCTGATATTAACCCAACCAGAGCGCCGATACTTAATCCAACACCGGTCTCTTTTAGGAAAGGCTTCATAAACTTCTTTGTATCAATATGTCCGACAACTACTCCGCGGGCAAAAACCGTAGACGACTGTGTGCCGACATTACCGCCCATATCCATTATCAAAGGAATAAAGACTGCAACTGCCGCTGTTGACATAAGAAGTTCTTCAAAACCACCTATAACATATCCCGCCATCAATCCGGCTGCCAAGGTTATCGCAAGAAAAGGCAGGCGGACTTTCCATATATCCCATAAACTACCGTTTACCAGAACGTCGCTTCTGTCAAATTCTTTACCCGAGACGTTTGCAAGACCTGCCTGATGGTAAATATCTTCTGTTGTTTCTTCTTCAATGATGTCCATCGCGTCGTCAACCGTTATGATGCCTACGATGCGGTTTTCTTTATCTACAACCGGGAGTGAAAGTAAGTCCAATTTTTGCAAGAGTCTCGCTGCTTCTTCCTGGTCATCGTCCGTAAAAACTTTTGCTGTGTCCTCTTGCATGATATTTTCAATTTTTTCGTCCGGATCAGCGAAGAAAAGGTCACGTAATGAAACGACTCCCTCCAGCTTTCTTGTGTAGTTCGTCACATAAAGGGTATAGATAGTCTCCTTGTCCTTTGCAGTCGACTTGATTCTTTGTGTTGCTTCCGCAACTGTTAAATCTTTTCTTAGCCTGACATACTCAGGGGTCATTATACGTCCTGCTGTATGCGCTTCATAACCCATCAGCAAGTTTGTTGCCGCACGTTCAGCGGGCGACAATGCTGCTATCATCCTTTTTGCGACTGCTGCCGGGAGCTCGTCCAGTAGGCGTACGCGGTCGTCCGGCTCAAGCTCTGTGATCATCTCTATGGCTGCTTCTTCAGTGAAGGATCGAAGAAGCTTTTCTTGGTCTGCAGCATCCATTTGTTCAAACACAAACAACGCTTTATCCTTTGATAACAAACGGTACACAAGCACTTGCTTTTCAGCAGACAATCCGTGAATGATATTAAGCAAGTCAAGCTCACTTGCTTCGCTTAGCATTTGCTTTAATGCGGTAATATCTCTTGCCTTTATATGAGATAGAACAATCTCTTTGACATCAATATGCTCTTTTTCCGGATTGATTTTCTCTTTGCTCATTTGCTTGCACCTCCGTATACTTGTTTCAAGGCACCAAAAAACCACCGTTCGGTAAACCTAAACGATGGCTTTAATAATTCGCTCACTTACCCGCAATTCAACGGGCACACCTCTCCTGACGAGCGCATGGACACAGCATCGCCATAGGCATATAGCAAACATACTTATTAGAGTTTAAGCCATCATTTAAGCTGCTACTTCGACTACCGCCGGGGTCCATGGTCTCACCACCTTAGTGTTAAATTTTGCCACTCCGTTTATTATATAGTTGTTGACACGAAATGTAAACGAAAATTTCTCATTTTCCCTTCTGATTCGTGTTATTATTAAAGTGAGCACAGAAGTGAAAGGAATAGCCCTCTATGTCTCTTATCAACATTTCAAATCTGACGTTTTCATATGACGGCAGCTATGATGATATTTTTACTGATGTTTCTTTTCAGATCGATACGGATTGGAAGTTGGGGTTTTGCGGTCGTAATGGACGCGGAAAGACAACTTTCCTGAAACTTCTCATGGGGCAATATGAATACCGTGGAACCATCAATGCAAGTGTGGATTTTGAGTATTTTCCGTTTATAGTTGATGATTCCACCTTAAATACATCAGATATTTTATCCTCGATAGCTCCCGACGCTCAAGTCTGGCAGGTTCAAAAAGAGATTTTTAAGCTGGCAGTAGATGAATCTGCTCTTTATCGTCCATTTAAAACGCTCTCAAATGGAGAACAAACAAAAATTTTACTAGCCGGACTGTTTCTCAGGAAAAACGCTTTTCTCTTGATCGATGAGCCTACAAATCACCTTGATAGGGTTGCACGTGAAACTGTTTCCCGCTATTTGCGCAGCAAATCCGGATTTATTCTCGTTTCACATGACAGAGCATTTCTGGATAATTGTGTCGATCATATACTTTCAATCAACAGGGCAAATATCGAAATCCAAAGCGGCAACTTTTCGAGCTGGTATCATAATAAGCAAATGCAAGACGGCTTTGAGCTATCGGAAAACGAAAGACTGAGAAAGGATATAAAACGCCTCGAAGCAGCGGCACGGCAAAGCTCAAAATGGGCGGATAAGGTCGAATCAACAAAAATGGGAAAAGGAGCTGCAGCAGACCGAAAAAAAGGTCATGCAAGCATGGGTTCCAAGGAGTATAAGGCAGAGCAGTCCAGACGGATGCAGCAACGCCGCAAAAATCTTGAACGACGTCAGCAATCATCGATAGATGAAAAGTCCGGGCTGCTCAAAAACATTGAGACCGCTGAGTCATTGAAAATACACCCGCTCAAGTATCATACATCGTGTCTACTGAATATCGAGGACCTTGCTGTATCATATGACGACAGAGAGATTTTCAGCAATTTAAACTTTTCTCTTGAGCAAGGCGAGCGGTTAGCTCTTATGGGTGGCAATGGTTCAGGCAAAAGCAGCATT
>Ga0123355_10018339_pt1 | contig 11093 bp, 7 predicted proteins | sample TergutEmb28metaG_3_FD_89872 | JGI IMG/M metagenome (GOLD analysis project Ga0123355, IMG submission 89872) | Embiratermes neotenicus P1 segment gut microbial communities from Petit-Saut dam, French Guiana - Emb289 P1 | ecosystem: Host-associated > Arthropoda: Insects > Digestive system > Gut ...
AATTACTGAGATAAATATACTGAGATGCACAGTCAGCAAAACGTCAAAAAAAAAAAAAAACTTTAAAATATGGTGCAAAATTAGATGAAAAAGCTGTACATAAAGAACAACAACATTTTAAAAAAGAATGTTTTTAATGCAGAAGGTAGGCAGTTCAGAATTTCCAGTTTAGTGTATAACGCACCCTGCAGTCGCCGGTTCAACAGTTTCAGAATCGACAATCTGCGTGCTCCTGGGAATTTGCAATATGTTCAGATATGTGGGAACCCTCCACGTTGTTTCGTAGTAAAAATATTTTTTTTAATCAGCTTTTAACTTGAAGTTTCATTTTTGGACATTATTCTTACGACTGGATACACCAAGGGGTGTACAAATCCCGGAGATCAAGTCGCACGTGGTGCGTAATAATTATGGGTACTCACTACACGACGTATGAAACGCTGAGGTCACTCCCCACATTTCTGGAAAACTTGTGCAGTCCTGAGGCACACATCAGTTTTTGTTCACGGGTGTCGTCATAGAAAGGCTTTCTGCAGGAAAGAAGCCAGAGATTATCCCCCCCCCCGCGAGCGCGGCTGGGGAAAATTTTTGTTCGTGTGACGTACTAAGAATTCTGTGCGAGATTTCAGGTTTCTATCGCCGTGTAGTTGAGACCTTCGCTCTTCGGAGATGGTACGCGATGCAAGCTGGCACTCGTTTACTGACGTTTTGAGACAGCCTATAGGTCCCATGTGCAAATATGGAACGGACAGGCTGTCTTGAAAGTGATAAACAACTACCAACATGCCATACGAACAGAAGCCTCAAGCTTTTGTTCCACGAAATGAAAAACAGGAAGCGGTTTCAACCATGTAAGGAAAGTCTGTGGCAGGAGATCTTGTTCAGGAATTTTCATTTGAGAACTGTTTACCACCTATATTCTGCATACACAATCTGTTTTTTTTCTTTTTTTTACCGATTACAATTCTTGAATTCTGATCAGTTCCCTACGGCTGGCTAAAGCAGTCACCTGTTCGTCAAGGAACTACCTGGTCTCAACAACCGTAATTGCCCTTGGACATAACATCCGGCAGCTCCCGTGTTTTGTTACAACATGTAACTTGTTTCAGCGGCAGCTGCTGCCGTCGTAACGTTACGCCACAAGCTGAAATACAAGCAGTATCAGGCTCACAACAGCGTTGACTGCCCTACCCACCCTACTGCAGAATCCTGTCGCCATAGCATTCTGGCAATCAGAACCACATGCAGGTCTGCCAAGCCCTGTTACATGGCCATGGGCTCTCACGCACCTCCCCGCATCTCAAGGCACGACAGTAACAGACTATATGCCTCTGGGAAGAAACTCTTAACAAAGATCTAAGCTACACAAAACTGGACAAATTTCGCAGTCAAGCTAAGGCAAATGCCCTTCATGTAATATCATAAGCACGTCGTCTGTCTTACGACAGATCCATAGCTTCGTCCAAAGCGAGATCTCCGCAGAGTGCGATCTAGATCTTCCTCTTTTCAATTTCCGGTATCCTTAAGAGCATCCAATAGCTGCTTACGTCTTCTTCCTCATCTTCCCGTCACTTCTGTCCTTCCCTTCTATCTTTTCTTCAACAACGTGTTTTAGAAGACAGTGACTATGCAAGATGTGACTAATCCAGTTAGCCTTCCTTCTTTTTTACTGTATGTAAAATACTCCTCTCCCCCTTGACTATATCTAATACTTCTTCTTTCTCACACGATTGGTCCAACTGATGTCCCCCATCCTTCTCCAGCACATTTCAAAACTTTCCAGGTATTTCAGATCTACTTTCCGAAGTGTCGAAGCCCCAGCCACATACAAAGCTATGCTCCACACGTACCAACTTACTAACTAGTTCCATCCACATATTCTCACTAAATAAACGTGTTCAGGAATACCAAAGTGCTTTGTCTGCAACGAATGAAGGTAGATGGCACAAAACTGCTTTAAAATATAAGACTGAGAGATGTGGAAGTCGGGGAAGACGGAAGAAGGGGCGGTATCATGTTAGATCAGTGTTTCTCAACCGCCGGGCCGCGGCCCGGTACCGGCCACTGGCATTAATTATACCGGGCCGCGAGAGGTTCTCCTGGAATTTGTCATTTTAGTTTTCTAAGCAATTTTCATGAATAAATGTTTTATAGTGGAAATATTCCGAGGAGAACAATATTCGTAAATGTGTCGAAAAACTCAGACCGAGATGTTGGCCTGAGGACACTACAATATGCTACAAGATTTCATTAGTCCAGTGATTGATAACTAATTCAAATGTAATTTTATATTTGTCAACATGCCACACCGTATACATAAATGTACTAATACTCTTTACGATTATTGCATAATTAATTATTAATACTTATGTTAGTTTAATGTATGAACTTACAGAAAATGGAAAGGTATTTTTACGAGTAAATTTTTTGGGACTGGGCCCTGGTCCCCCCCCAAAAAAAACCGGGCTGCGGTCTCACAGAGGTTGAGAAACACCGAGTTAGAGGACGGAGAGGTTATTAATGCCTATGGCCTGAAACGAAGAAGAAGAATACTACCAACGTACAAACCATTCATTTACGAATAGAAGTTTTGCGGCTATAAATGACAATTTTCTATTATTATTATTATCATCATCATCATCATTATTATTAACATTTAAAAAGTTTAATTATGCCTACAGAATGCGTGTGTTACACCCATGGATGAGAAAACCTACAAGAAAGAAGCGGTTTAGAAGTCGGTACATAGCTGGATGGATAACTGCTAAGACTGAAGTTAAAGGAATGGACCTGGCGAAAGCAATGGAAATGGGACTGGGTGCATGTGGCTTAGTACAGTGCGGGCTGATGCAGAGTCGGTTACGAACTTTAGATTTCTATAAAAAGAAGAGAACTGTTTGACACACTGAAGAAATTAAAAGGCTGTGCCACGCCTTAGGCGGTTAGTCGCCGGCCTTTCGCCACGGTGGCCCGGGTTGGATCTCTGACCAGACCATGTGAGATTTGTGGTAGACTGTCTGGCTACTGGGACAGGTTTACCTCCAAGTACTTCGACTGTCCCCTGTCAGTATCTTCTCTTCTGCCATTGTTATGGTGCATGTTGCTCTTACAAGGAGGAACCAGATGTAAAGACTGGAAACTTTCCAACAAACAATGCCCTTTTGGAAATCTGGGAGCACCAGATATATAAAAAAAATTGAATTTTCTGCAGGTCTCAGCGGTTTTAAAGCATAGATGCGTTATGACACTGGATAAGAAAATTACAAAACGGCGTGCTTGCATGTGCATAACAAGCGACACACTTTTGACGTCACCACACCTGTAGTTTACCACCACAAAGAAAAGGCCAGAAGCGTGTAGGCACATTAATGAGTGCTGAGCTTGAACACGTGTGCTGAGGCTGTCCGGCAGGACGACAGGTCGCAGCACTGTGCCACAAACAACCGGTACGAAATGAGCTGGTTTAGACTAAATCGGGTAGGCTGATCACAAAAAACAAGCCAAATACTCACAACACGCTCAGCTGTTTTGCTACTGGGCAAGACGTACGAGCGGTTGTATGTACCGCTGCCAGATACGGTGCTGTGGCGGGCGACTCGTAAACGGTCGTCGAAGATTCGAAACGTCCTGCTGCCTTAATCGTCAGGATTGTGCGGTTATTATTATTATTATTATTATTATTATTATTATTGAATTTCTCACTTCTCAGCTTTAGCTGGGAAATATTCACCTATCCTGGGATGAAGTATTCAACAGGATTAGGCTGGGTGGTCTTATTTGTAGTTTAAAAAGTTTCTTACAGTTGAACATGTGCCGAGAATTACAGATTTCTGCAGCTGTATATATGTATTGGGGTGCAAGTTAAGTCTTGTTAGACTTTGTGATAGTGACTTTGGAATTACTCCCGCAGATGATATTACTATCGGGATCACTTGTGCTGCCTTTTGCTTCCACATGTCACATATTTCATTCGCCAGTTCTTGGTACTTGTTTTGTTTGTCGGTTATTGTTTTGGCGAGATTATGTGTATTTGGGACAGCTATGTCTATCAAAAAGGTGTTCTTTGTTTTCTTATTCACAAAAGTTATGTCAGGTCCATTTAAAAAGTATTGTTTTGTCCGTAAGTATGCTGCGATTCCAGTACAGCTTGAAATTTTCATTCTCCAGTACATTGGCTGGTGTGTACTTATAATATGGACTTTTATAGTCAATCAATTCGGCTGCTTATTATTATTATTATTATCCTTCAGAATCTTATTACTTCTTGTGTTTGCCTTCACATGCACCTGCACCCCGAGTTCAAATCGACCAAACTTGTAGTTGACGTCACTGACCTTCGCACCGCGTTTCTCGTACTTTCCAGTTCCCATTCACTCATTACGGCCGTGATATGCCTTATCACTAACAATTGTTCCTGGTAGCAATGTTTGTTTCCTCGCTTCCCTTTCCCTCGTGACCCGTAATTTATGTTTCATTTTGCAAGTTTTGACGTTTCGACATCCGTGTCGTTTAGTATTCCGTTCTTTGCGACAAGACGCTGCGTAATCGGCTTCCGACGTTTCGAATAACGTACTGTCTTCTTCTTCCAGGTTGAAGAGTTCTGAGGAGAATTTTCCGAATTATCGTAAGTTTTAAGGTAGTTTTCACGGCGTCACATGGCCGAGTGATAGCGATCAACTGGGACAGGTATGAAAAGAAGCTACTTTCGCCTACATGCACTGGAGAGAACGTGGGAAGCCTCGACAGACTGTTTATTAATTTGACGATTTTTTTAAACTACCGTCACATGAACTGTGGAATGTAAATGGTGAAATGGCAAGTAGAGGTCTTCGCTTGCCTGGGATATTGCGTGACGTCGGTTTGTAGTTCGGTACCGACGTTTCGGGACAACGTATCGGTCCTGTCTTCAAGGATCGATCAGTCAATGAAGGATTTTGATACGAAGCTATCACGATGTACATTAAAATAGTCCCATGTGTTTGCAGCGACTGTGTAAAATCTCAGCATAGCAGGTTACGGGGACAAGGAGCTGTTAAAACACTTCAAAACGACTTTATGTTCTAAATGAGCGGTTCCGAAACGGGGTGAAGCTGACGAGTAACCCCGCGGGTATGTGAAGTCACATAAAGTGGTTTGCGACACACAGCGCCCCTCCCAAAACCATTATGGGACAAAAAAACATAGGGCAACCAAGAATTACAAGAACCTTACGAGAATACAAAAATGCTTTTGGCCAACTGCTGGAAGAAAGAAAAGAAAGAGCAGGAGGAGGAGGAGAAATTTATCCCTAAAGCAGAAAATAAAGAAGGCAGGTAACTATTTAGCGGTCGACACTACGCAAATCCCAACAGGACTTGAATCTTCGGCAGCAGTGCTGTGATTTTCTGGTGAAGAAACCCCGTTGTTTTTTTCATTGATTAATATAGATATATAATTTTATAGATTAACACAACTTTATTACATAAAATATACTTAATTAAAAGAATACAGCAGCAACATGTTTCGGCTTCATAAAGCCAACTTCAGGGTGTAACTTAAAAGGGCCTTAATATACAGCCATCTTCAGGCTGTAACTTAAAAGGGCCTTAATATATAATTGCATATTAAGGCCCTTTTAAGTTACATCCTGAAGATGGCTTCATGAACGCCGAAACATGTTGCTGCTATATTCTTTTAATTAATTATATTTTATGTAACAAAGTTGTGTTGGACTATAAAATTATATATTTATATTAAGCAGTGACGTGAGAACGTCAAATATCGCAATAACACACAAGTATCGCTGAAGTAATAGACCTTCTAATATTTCTGACACAGGAAACGAGCTCCGTTAACTTTGAGAATAGGTGCAGCACATCAACCTGCAGCTACAAGGATGCCAGAAGAAAATATCCTGCTCACAGTCAAATCTTGTAATAACTAACAATTAACAGGCATCTTGGTTACCTTGGATATTTGCTAATGAATTCGAGGTACGAGTTGCCTTGTTGTTTCAGGACTTGTCTTGTGTACACAGACGCCACAATATTTCTGTCACTGCTGGGTATACAGCCCATACTCGACGTCAGGAAGAAAGATAAACACTGGTTAGACTTCTTGTGCCAGTGCTCAGATGTTACATTCTGTTATTACATTGTGTCGCTTTATGTGAGTGCAAATAATTTTAGGTTTCTTTATACAGCAGCACAACATTCCCACAGTTCAGATTTGAACAATAAAAGGAACATGTCCATAAATTCCCCGCCAACCAGAATCTTTATGTAATGAAAGCGTCAAAGGCCGCTATGTATGGTTTAGAAATACAAACATTCTGGGCACGTCCTAACATATCCTGTGGTTTTATTAGGGTTCCGAAGGACGACTGTTATAACGAATACTACAGCAGGAACCAAATGTTTGTCTCTTCGTGTGTACACCCCGCGAATTGACAACGGACATAATATCAGTACTAAAAAGCCGATTGTAATAACATTCGTTGCAGGAATAACGAAACTTTGGACCTCCACTGTAGGTGTACTATCTGAATATATCAAAATGGTGAGCATAAGAAATTACAAAATGGAAATAACCAGGGGCGCACAAATCAGTCACCAAATACAGGGTGATTCAAAACAACGGACTCAATTTCGTATGTCTATATTTCCTTAATTATATATGGTATGTGAGTGATCTACATACAATTTGAAAGAGGAAGTCTGAAAGTTTCAAAACCAACTGCTAGAGTGCTCGCCTAATGCACAATAATGCAGTAGCGTCCGTTTAGAACAAAATGGCTACCATGCAGCTCAAGATTTTTGCATGTATCAGAGGAGAACGTGAGATGAATTCAAGAGAGGTTTGGGCGTAGCCCACACAAGTCAACCCGTAGAGCGAGCAGAAGACTTGGAATACCGCAACCAACTGTCTGGCGTGTGTTGAGACGCCGTTTACTGTTCAATTGAGTCCATTTTTTTTAATCACTCTGTATTTGTCGATCCTCAGTATGGAAATATCTTCATGTCTACCTTCTGGCACTTAGACTTTTGATGTGGTACCCAGGTTTTTAAAAAATCTGTGTACCCCTGGAAATGGTATTAAGGTACCGTAATGTGCAATACCTTAGTAGACTATGCAGCCTTACATTCCCACGAAGTGTAAGGCTGCCCTGTTCACGATACGATGACATATGAGAGGAATGGAGAGACAGCTCCATTTGTTCTTAACCTCGACACTAGATGGAGAAAAGTGGTCACCGTCACGTTCCGACCGCTTTACCCCGGGGAAAAGATTTTCGGCACCCACCGAATGAGATTCTTAGTGGGTCCAGTGCTGGTCTGGAGGTTCTGGAAGACAGAAATACCCCGTGCTCCTGCCGGGACTCGAAAACATTTGAACAAAGTGATAATTCCTAAATATGATGGTCGATTTTCACCTACGTATTCGGGGTATCAAGGTCGTAGCAGTCAAGGTGAACACGATGTCAGTTACGTCTCCTGCTGAAGCCACTAATAATGCATTTCCAGCTGGCTGTAATCTCCATTAGCAGCGATATAAGCTTATAACTTAAGTTTCGAAACCCCACAATAAACAACATTGTACTACGAAGCTGGGGGGGGGGAGTCAACATGCTTCCAATTACTTACTTACTCCAAGGTGCAGAGTCCTTCTTGAGAAGCTAACTGGTTTGCAGCTAGTCAAGAAATTCCCCGCATTTCACGGAACCAGAAGGTTCATTACCGCACTCACAAGCGTCCGCCAACTGTTTCTATCCTGGGTCAGCCCAATCCAGTCCATATACACACATTCCACCTCCTGGAGATCCGTCCTAATATTATCCACCCATCTACGCCTAGGTCTCCCCTGTGGTCTCCTTCCCTCCGGTTTCCCCACCAAGACCCTATACACCCCCCTCTCCACACCCACACGCGCCACATGCTCAGCCCATCTCATTCTTCTCGATTTTATCACCCGTACAATATTGGATGAGGAGTACAAATCATTTAGCTCCTCATTATGCAATCTCCTCCATTCCCCCGTTACCTCGTCCCTCCTAGGTCCAAATATTCTCCCCAACACCATGTTCTCAAACACCCTCAGCTTCCTTTACTCCCCCAATGTCAACGACCAAGTTTCACACCCATACAAAACAACAGGCAATTACTGGTGTAAAATATGAATTGATAAATATTCCGAATACTACAGTAACATAAAAAAGGCCGTGATTCTGTGGTTAATTGAGGGCAATGCCAAGACGACACAAGTGAAAGAAGTGAAGACACACAGATACGATTTTTTAAACTCTCTCCACCGTCTAAATTTTGAAGAAGCAAGACGTTTCGGAAGCCGTCTGAGCTTACGTCTTCAGTCAAGGAAAATACTGACTCTGGTGGACCCCTTAGATGGGACTGTTCTCTGTCAACAGATCAATGAATTTTTTAAGACCTGCACCTGAGAAAGAGAGCTTGTCCAAGGGTTGTAGCAGGAAATTGGCTAGTCAAAATTGAAAATTAACTAGAAGACTCAAAAATAAAACCCGGACGAATCCACGAATTAAAAACCCTAAAAAGAGCTATTCAGTCACTCTCAGCTGATTTCCTGTTCCTACTTTGACAAGATCTCACGTGCATACCTTAACAGATTCATTTATATATCGTTCCCAGCGACTGAGGTAGCTCAGTCGGAATAGCGACTGACCTACGGGCTGGATGGTCCGGGATCGAATCCCGGTGTGGACGAGATTTTCCGCCCGTCCAGACCGGCCCTGGGGCCCACCCAGCCTCCTGTAAAATGGGTACCGGCTCTTTCCCGGGGGTAAAGTGCGGCCGGGGCGTGCTGCTGAACACTCACCCCCTTCTAGTGCCGCGGTCATGGAAGAGTAGAACTATACCTCTACCCACCCTCTGGGCCACACCGGGCCTGTAACGGGATCAATTTACCTTTACCCAGCGACTGAGAATAGCTGTATCTAAGGGGACCGCCACAGTAGACACTTTCCTTGCCCGAAAACGTAAGCAGAGACGGCTTCCGAAACGTCGTGCTTCACCAACAATTAGAAGATGGATCCATCTAAAAAGAATATTTTGTCAGTGCTCTATAGAGTTGAAGTGACGATACATGTGCATCTGTTCCTAACCTTGGGAACATAAGGATCTGAAGAATCAGCTTCACGCTGCGGGTCTTTATTCCCAATATTCACTGGATCGGGGTTTTCGTGTGTTTTGTTGCTAGTTTTAAGTTGTCTTTTGTGTAATTGTTGTCGTTGTCTTGTGTGTGTTGTTATCTTATGTGTATTTGTTGTACTGTGTGGGCATTGGGTTGGGGTGGTATCCGTGTGGCAGGCTGAAGCCTGCCACACGGATACCACCCCAACCAAGCCACACCGAAACTCCAACACACTTCGAAACAAGAACACACAACCAATGTGGTGATACAATAGAAAAGTCGCAGGCTTCTGATGATGGATGTATTAATGTCCGAAACATTTTGAGCACAGAAGAAGTGAAATAAAACTTAATAAATTGTGACATCAAGTTGGTCTCTTATTCTTTAATTAAGACTCAGAACATTTAATTGGAAAACACTGATACTGCTCATACAGAGAGTGCCACTGGACTTTAGTGCTTAGTTGCACTCTCTGTATCAGCAAACTAACCATAGGAACAGGCATTAAAATTGGAATTTAGAAGGAGGTTTTAATCATCTAATTACAGCTGCAGTCAGTTCTCATTCATGATAAGTGGAGGAATATAACACGTCATTAGTACTTTATCAGAATAATGATATCCACTGTTGATGGTACCGCGGAAACAAACTGAGGAGAGTGTTCCGGTATGTGTGCGGGCTCATGTTATCGGCACACACGACTCAGTGTTGTAAATATTATATTAATCTTTAAGAACGAAACGTCATCTGTGTTAATCGTTAATAAATAAAACCGTTAACACAACTATAAAATACTAGAACACAACGGGATACGTAACTTTAAAATTGTGATCTGCTTTATTTAAATATCCAGTCCGTACCGCGCAGTAAACAACTCCATCCCGGTTATAAAAACCAGTCATTAATGCTGTATTCGTGGGGAAACCGGAGGGAAGGAGACCAATGGGGAGACTTAGGCGTAGATGGGTGGATAATATTAGGATGGATCTCCTGGAGGTGGGATGTGGGTATATGGACTGGATTGGGCTGGCCCAGGATAGAGACAGTTGGCGGACGCTTGTGAGCACAGATCATCTAGTATACTTGTGAGTGCGGTAATGAACCTTCGGGTTAGGTGAAATGCGGGGAATTTCTTGACTAGCTGCAAACCAGTTAGCTTCTCAAGAAGGACTCTGCACCATGGAGTAAGTAAGTAAGTAAGTCAGTTAATGCTGTATAGGGCAAAAGTCACTGCTTGTTCTGAGACACATATAAAAGACATAAATGCCATCTGCGGGCGGTATGTGTTAAACCTGATGGTTCGTATATTAACCGTTAGGCTTTAAAAGGTTAATATGAATACAGTAAATGATAGAAAAGTCCACCAAATTAAAGATGGCAGTTACGTGTAATGGCTGTGAGATATGGCAAGTTCACTGGCATTCCAAAGCTGTGGATTGAAACAAAATATAAGGAATGACAGAGCAAAGGGGGGAAACAAATACAGACGGAATAACAGCAGATACAACGTGTTACTGACCAAAATAGGTTACAGAAATGTATCTGCTGAAGAATCTCGCACTGTTTAACTGCTATCTCTGAAGTAGGCAAACATCACTGTTAGTGGCGAGCGATTGGCTTTGCAGTAATTGGGGTGCAATGGACAGCTTTGCAGTGGGACTGGGACAGCCTGAAATTTGTAAAGACTTGGAGGTAAAGGCAAGATTTATGGCGATGTTTTCACAAAGAAGGACTGTGCCGGCTCTCTTCAAGGACGACTTTCAGAGTTTCCCTTCTTCTTTACCTCTTTCATCAAACCTAAGGACTGAAACTACAAACTAACAATTTATTGATAGTTGAAGAATAAAAGACCAAATTGATGTCACTTGCTATTTTATTTCACTTCTTATGTGCTCAACATGTTTCGGACATTAATATATCCATCATCAGGAGCTTGCGACTATTCTGTTGAA
>Ga0123355_10018340_pt1 | contig 11092 bp, 5 predicted proteins | sample TergutEmb28metaG_3_FD_89872 | JGI IMG/M metagenome (GOLD analysis project Ga0123355, IMG submission 89872) | Embiratermes neotenicus P1 segment gut microbial communities from Petit-Saut dam, French Guiana - Emb289 P1 | ecosystem: Host-associated > Arthropoda: Insects > Digestive system > Gut ...
GAGTTATTTCATGCGTTGTATTGCTCTTGTTCGATGTGTGTTGGTGTTACGTTGTGGTTTGGCTGAGGCGGTGTGGTATCCGTACGCAGGCTGAGGCACTACAGCCACAGCCTGCGTACGGATACCACACCACCACAGCCAAACCACAACGTAACACCAACACACATCGAACCAGAGCAATACAACCCATGAAATAACTCAACAAATAAGTCGCAAGCTCCAGATAATGGATGTATTAACATCCGAAACATGTTGAGCATTAAATAATGAAATAATAAAACAAGTGACATCAAGTTGGTCTCTCTTTATTCAACATCTTTTGCATTTATGTTTGTTTGTTACAGACAAATTCTGTTGCTGCAGCCAATAAAACTACGCACACAACCTGCCACACTGCATACAGTCACACAGTACTTTTACGTGTTGGTACTTCATATTGCAAAATATTCGCCATTTCGGAAAATATTTGAAATGAACGTTACTGACCTCCATGAGATGCTACGATTTGTTGTAGGTTCAAGGTCCAGTGGTTAGTTTATGTACGGAGAGGTTTAACATGCTAAATTTGAAATTCTTGCCGACATAGTGTAGTTTTGTAACTCTGTGGATCAAAAAGCAAGCTGCTATTATTTCGCTATACAGCATTAATTGTTTGCTTTTATAATATAGACGGAGTGTGTTTACTGCGCGGTACAGTCTGAATCGATAAGTGTAATTGGGGTTTATTTTCGTCTGGAGAGGGTTGAGGGTGTTCATAACTTGTCGAATGGTAGGGTGACAGTAATGAAAATGATGCGGAAGGAAGCAGTCGTAGGCTGATTGGAAGTTCTGACGCCGTCTTACCAGGCCTTACCTACCCTGGCGTCTTCGAAGACAGGACAATGAACTCTTTCAGTATCGGTATGACAGAAGCTTCATACAGGGAATGTTGGACACGCAGGCTACCGCAGATGGACAGTGCTTTACCTAGAAGTCCGGCAGATCATGCGATAAAACGGGTCCGTTTTGACTCGATATGTATCACTGTTACTGTGTGTGTACGTTTAAGGATGCATATATTCATGCTGAGAACTACGTATATTATTACTTTGCATCACACTTCTATATTTTATTTGGCTAATCCCTGTTCCTGCCGGTCCCAGTGGCCGCGCGGTCTAAGGCGTAGGTCTGCGGCCGCTCGCCTGCTGAGATCGTGGGTTCGAATCCCAAGGGGAGCATGGATGTTCGTCTGTTGTGAGTGTTGTGTATTGTCAGGTAGAGGTCTCTGCGACGAGCTGATCACTCGTCCAGAGGAGTCCTACCGACTCTGGTGCGTCGTGTTTTATCTAAAAACCTTGTGATTGAGGAGGCCATGGCCCGCGTTGGGCCGCAGCACCATGGGGGGGGGGGGATCCTTCTTCCAGTTTTGATAACATATATTTCCTAATTACAATTACTGAATGTAATCTAACTGTATAAGACGTGTCAAAATGTAGCTTCTAACTTCTGTAAATCCGGGAAGCTACTAGATGGCATCTACGTCCAAACCTCGAAGCTTCTGTTATGGATCAAAACACCCACTAATTTTGAAAATATTTCAGTTGGGCACTTCAGATTTTGAAGGTTCCCATTGTTTTCCGATGTGTTGATTGGGTAACGATTTTACAAATTACTGGAGCCTTTGGACTTGCAGCTTTGTAGAGCCGAGAGCCTTTAGTTACGAGCTGCCAGAGGCGGATCTGAATTTCAGCTCCGCTTTGATGGCAAGTGAGCGTCAAAGCGGTCAAGTATCGCATTTCACTACTAGTTCTCTGTTCCACATCTTGCAATTCTGACGGGGGACAATCTTGTTCTTTCACCCCTTCTGCTTCGGATCACTCACCACGACCGGGCTGTTGTGTGTTGTGTAGGTTACATAATCTTCGCTCTCATTCCGAGTCTCCAGTCCACACAGATACTCATAACAAAATTACTTTTTACCCAGTCCTTATGTCAAACGCAGTGTGCTTAGTTCAGTTATGGTTAATTTGTTATTGACACGAATTAAATAATGTGCTGTACTAGTGAGTAAACCACTGCGATGATTTTTGGTTTTTAATATGCAAAAAAATATTACATTTACGTGGTCAGACAATAAAGTTCGCGAACTCATTGCGGTAAAAGTGCTACATACCTCATTGCTGAGTACCACCGTAGTCGCCTTCAAAGTACTCCCCTTGGGAAGCTATGCACCGATGCCAGCGCCTAGTCCACCCTTCAAAACAATTTTGGAACTGGTTTTGTGGAATGGCTTTTAGAGCTGCCGTTTTATTACTCCTGATGTCATCAATGTAATCCCACTGGGTTTCGATCCCGGACAGTCCAGCCCGTAGCTCAGTCGCTATACCGACTGAGCTACCCGGCCCACACTAGTACAATAGTCGTGCTGATATTACAAGACATCCAGGTAACCACAGAGCGCATAACTCTTGTCTCTAATTTTTGTAGGGTACTAAGAAGTCCTTCTGTAACACATTATTGAAGGAAAGATAGAGGTAAGGATAGAAGGGACGGGAAGACGAGGAAGAAGATGTACGCAGCTACTGGATGATCTTAAGGAAAAGAGAGGATACTGGAAATTGGAAGAGGAAGCACTGGATCACGCTCGGTGCAGTAATTCGCTTTGGAAAAGGCTGTGGACCTGCAGTAAGACGGACAACGGAACGAACGAACGAAAGAATGAATGAGTAAGAAGTCCTCAGGTGTGAACTGATGTTCATGCACTAAAACAGTGCAGTTACATGTTTAGATCGCTTCTGGGCTGCTCGTTGCTGTGTCAGTGCCAAGTTTAAACATTAGATAAACAGCAAGGATTATTTGCCATTCTGTTTAATTATTAACGTTTGATTTCACTTCTTATAATAAAACCAACCAGATGCACTAATTTCTCAAATTTATTTTTAGAATAAAACTCTACATGTTTCGGACAGTTCCTCGGTCCATCATCAGGAGATTTTCACTGTACACACAGCAATGGAATATGTCATACAGGTTTGCTGACAGCTTGCAAGCAGGACCAGGATTCTATGTACAGTGAAAAACTCCTGATGATGGAGAGAAGAAGTGTCCGTAACATGTAGAGTTTTATTCCAAAAATAAATTTGAGAAATTAGTGCATCCGGTTGGTTTTATTATAAGAATTTATCACGATACACGGTCACCTGATCGTCAAATTTGATTTCAGTATTGAGGCCGAAACAAGAAACCTATTGTAATTTTTTTCTTGTGGCGCAAGGGCCCTACTGGGGCCTAGGCCGCCTCAATACTGAGGTTTTAGATCACAGATACAGGACACTCGGTAGGACTCCTCTGGATGAGGGATAGGTCCGTCGCAGAGACCTCTACATACCAAGACGCAACATTCACATAAGATAGACATCCGTGCCTTCGGCGGGATTCGAACCGGCAATCCCAGCAAGCTAGCGGCCGCAGACCCACGCCTTAGGCCGCACGGCCACTGGGATCGGTAGTGTTACGTACTTAAATGAATCATGTATTAATTTTATCTGTGGCAGTTCGTGTCCATTAATAGACTCCGCTGTTCCAATAGCAATGCAAAATTTCTCCATAGGCACCTTTCAGTGACAGTAATGTCAATAATGAGGCGGGGACCATTTACGGCTTCGTTAGTGTGACTTTAATTATAAATATACTTCACAGTCACTTATAACCTGTTACATAGCGAGTGGATAGCAGATAACAGCTGAAAACTGCACTTAATGATGGACGTGTTTACGTATTCTGTTTTTGTGCTTTTAGAACCACTGAATTCATTTCAATTTCTGTAGGCAGTGTATTCTGTGTGCATACAAACACTGCTAATGATAATGTTCTCAGTTGTGCAGTTCACATACGCGTATACGTTTTGTATGTTAAATATTAACAAGTTAGGAATTGTAGAAATAACTTGAGTTACGGCGCATACGCTCTGTGTTTGTGTCTTTAAAAAACCTCGTGACTTAGGTGCAAGTATGTCGTGCATAAAATGTGTGTGTGTGTGTTGTGTGTGCGTGCGTGTGTGTGTGTGTGCGCGCGCGCGCCCTTGCTAATTTTTTTTAACCTTCCTAACTTCGATAAACATTAGAGAGTTACATGGAAATTGTTCTGAAATCGGTAGAAGCGAATATAGGGCATTTTCACAAGTACTCGTCGTTATTGTCTCTCAATTTAGCCAGAATTTCAGTCGGACTAATTTTAGTTACAACTCGCCAGTATCGAATTTCATGAAAATCAGTCGAGTAGTTCTTCAGTTCTTTCTTAATGATTAATAATGATTAGTGAATCGTAAAGCATGTGGAAGGAGGCGATTGTGGCGAAATTTGTGACACTGTCCCGAAATTTGCCTAGAACGACTGAGGAAAATCGCGTATAGCCTGACGTAGAATAGTCGTCACCGGGGTTGTGTAGAGAATCTAACCGAAATAAAATAATAATCCCCAGTTACCAGGTCTTCAGTATTTACAGCTGGCTGCTGTCTTCAGTCTCTACATCTCTTGACATAAGCCAGTCTTTGAAAGGAAGAATTTAATTTCCTCGCTTCCGTGTGTGCTTCCTCGTCCCCAGGCTCTGCATACACGTGTCTCTGACGTACGGTACACTGGCAGTTTCTCATTTTGTGCTATGGCTGCAGCCCACACATCTCTTTACATTGCTGGGCGTTTTATCAAGGCAAGTAATGGGGCATGCAGCTTCTGAGATCAGATTTTCAAAATTATTCTTTCTGTCCAGGTGGAGGAATGGTGAACAAGTTTTTCTTGTGACATCTTGATACAGCGTTTGTCGAACTGTGGTCCGTGAACCGTCGTCGGTCGGACCATGAATACTGCGTTTTAAAATTCATGCATTATTTAAAAGCTAATTTAGCCAACTTCTGAACAGAAATGAAGTTTTTAAGTTGTTCATTCCATGCACTTTCTAGATCTGTACTCAGTTTATTTTACCAACGCTGTTAATTACATATGAACGTCTTTAATATCTATACATAATTAACATTGTGCATTTGGTTGCTGAAGTAAACTGAGTACACTAAAAACGAATTTCTGTGCGTGTGGACACAGGGCCAGAGGTAACTAACCCATTAACACATTATTATAATTATTATCATCACTACCACTACTACTAATACTACTACTACTACTACTACTACTAGTAGTAGTAGGAGTAGTACTAGTAGGAGTAGTAGTAGTATCAGCAGCAGCAGTCACTGTTACGTACTACTTACAAACATACAAAATATGGACTTAGCGTACGTGTCAGCAGTACTGTAATTACAGGGCAGTCATGAAACACTCCGTTGTATCTACATTCGCTGATTTTTATAGTGGCGGTGCCAAGTATTTCACTTTTCGGTTCTCAGACGCTGTCGTGAGGCTGTGATGGATTCTGTCGCACGCAGTTACAGCGGCCGAGCTCCTAACCATTGAAGTGCTAAGTTTGCTCCGTGTCTTCGTTCTGTGTAGGACCGTTCACTTTATCATCATCATCATCATCATCATCATGATCATTCTTGTCACAGGCCATTTATCCCCGGTACTTCTCCTGAACCAACGGTGATCCCCCACCGCTCAGGCTTCACGTTTCAGACTGCAGTACTTCCCGTATTATGTGCGGTATTATTATTATTATTATTATTATTATTATTACTATTATATCAACATCGTCATCATTTAGAGCCAGTGTGTGGAATATTGTGATACATTTATAGGATTCTGATCTTGTAAGAGTCATTGTCAAGTAATTCGTTAGCAGATTTGGCCATAAAGCATTTGCAGCAGTTCATTAAGGAAACTAACCGAACGCAGCGGTACAGCGGGTTAGCACACTTGCTGCGTACCTGGGAGTACCCGGCTGCAGTTTTCTACACGGAGACAGGTTATCCTGACTGTCGCTGTTTTGTGTCCTCTGAATCCTTTCTGGCAACGTGTTAAGGTGCTGCTCTGTGTTTGGCCACTCCCGCCCCTTCTTCCTTCCTTTTCCGATTAGTTTTTATCTAATCACCTAAACATTTGTTGCAATAAAGATTGAGTTATTGACAGCGGTGGAATGCAGACGGTCTTCACTGCGGGAGGAAAGCGTCAATGTGAATACATTTGGTTCCGATTAGCGGAGTCTCCGATATCCCTTCCCCGGCAATTACGGAGCCAAAGTTTTGAGGGCGAAAGAAGTAAAAAACTTCTGCGTTACCGAGGTCACCATCCACGGACCATGAATTTTCCAACAGGAAAAATGTTTCAATCCATTTCCCCGCAAATACGTTTAATTATTGAGGAACCATAGGCAAAAACTGTGCGCAATCCCGATAAAATTACTTCCGTGGAGCACGACTTTGCAACCGGACGGTTTTAGCATCGCGTGCATCCGTCATTTTGTTCCACTGCGGCTCATCTCTGAGACATATGAGCAGTGTGTCACATGTTAATTCTTAGTGAATATATTGTATTAAAAGGGGGGAAAGTAGACGACTGACGTCAGAGGCTGAAGGATATAGCAGTTTGTAAGTGAAGTGAAATGTGACTGATAACACATATTCCTATTTCAAAATTTGTAGTTTAGAGCCGCGAGTGGAAAACCAGGAATGCCCATATTGAGAATTCACTCACACCCATAACGTAGCCGGCCATTCCTTTCGAATCCTTGATTGATATGAAGGGAACCGTTTTTCACACTGGGCATCGCGGTGTATTTGTGTATATTACGACCCGGTTAGTAATCACCATCAACACAGCTACTCCGCAAATTTTGCCCCCGGTATTGTATTGGGGAATTTTATTTTTGCGTACTTAGCGGTAATGCCTTTTTGTGATGCACTGTTGATTGGAGTATATATTTGCATTTCAATACGGTAATTTCTTTTGAATTTTATTTTGCTGGTATATGAGTTTAAGCTTGATTAGCGACAACGATATATGTACAGTGGATCCGTTTTAACATTGGTTAATAATGACGACAGTGATGAGAATGGCGATTGTAATTGAATTGCGCACATTCCGATTTAAATAAATAAAGTTGGTTGTTCTTATAATAAAACCAACGAGATGCACCAATTTCTCAAATTTATTTTAGGAATAGAACTCTACATGTTTCGGACAGTTTCTCTGTCCATCAACAGGAGTCTAGTACTGTACGCACAGCAATAGGTATAGGTCATACAGGTTATGCTGACTGCTTGCTAGCGGGATCAGTACTGTACACACAGCAATAGGTATAGGTCATACATGTTATGCTGACATCTTGCTAGCAGGATCAGGACGTTCATCAACAGGAGTCTAGTACTGTACGCACAGCAATAGGTATAGGTCATACATGTTATGCTGACAGCTTGCTAGCAGGATCAGGACGGAACGTCCTGATCCTGCTAGCAAGCAGTCAGCATAACATGTATGACCTATACCTATTGCTGTGTATACAGTACTGATCCCGCTAGCAAGCAGTCAGCATAACCTGTATGACCTATACCTATTGCTGTGCGTACAGTACTAGACTCCTGTTGATGGACAGAGAAACTGTCCGAAACATGTTGTAGAGTTCTATTCCTAAAATAAATTTGAGAAATTAGTGAATCTCGTTGGTTTTATTATAAGAATATATCACGATGCACGGTTCTCTGAATGTCAAAGTTGGTTGTGTTTGTTGCTGTAGTGTATGATCCTTATTTGTGTCGCATCTTCGTGAACTTTCATCGCTACCAGCGTGTTGTGATTACCAGTAAATTCCTGGCAGCTCCCGGAATATCATCGGTAAAGAGGAAATTTTTAAAGAATACTTATTTGTAATTTTTAAATTAACTCGCCTTGGGCCTGTTCAGCCTCCATGTTGCAGATGTCACTGTGTGACTTATTGTTGTTTAGAACGAAATGCGATATGCTTCATCTACTCGTGGTTTGAAATGGAGGAAACGTAAAAGGAAGCAATGTTTCCTGCGATTTCAAAATATTTAGCTCTGCAGCGCAATAAAGCTGACTGGCAGGCTTAGGAATTGACACATTTTCCGCGAACATGTTACTGTACACTTCAGCCTAGCCGCCATTAAGCCATATGTACATAATTTCTTACGGCGGGAAATGCCCTTCGGAAAGTGGATTCGTTTCATAAAGGTGTTTTCTGGTCCCTGTTGACCACAAATAGAGGGCCGGGATAGCTCAGTCGGTATAACGACTCGCTACAGGCTGGACGGTCCGGGGATCGAATCCCGGTGGGGCGAGATTTTCCGCACCCGTCCAGACCGGCCCTGTGGCCCACCCAACCTCCCGTAAAATGAGTACTGGGTATTTTCCGGGGGTAAAGTGGCCGGGGCGTGACGTTGACCACCCACTCCCATCTAGCGCCGAGGTTTAAGAAAGAGTGGAGCTATACTTTCTTCCCCTGTGTTTGGAAAGAAACTTCAGAAGGAAGCATTTGGAGATTAATAGAAGGATTGTAACGTGCAAGTAAAATGGTCTGTTTGCCTCAGCTACGCGCTACGGAGACGTATTAGAGAGTGGCAGTAAACAGTGCTTATTCTTACCCTCGGCCCTAGATGGAGAGGAGGGTTTAGCTTTAGGCAGGACACGCGTTCCAGCCACGGAGAAGGATCCCGGTACGTAATAGATAAGAGGCTGAATGTATTATTTTGCATAAATGAAATTTGATATAGTCGTTGTTTAGGAGCACAGCATGGATTATTTGTTACACGTGTGAACCAGAACGAGACCCTCTGAACCAAATTTTATCGAAATTCTTGTAGTAGTTCCGTAAATCAAACTTTTTTATTTTCGCGTGCACTGTGTATGAAAATTGTTGCCACATTATAGTTTCAGTTACTCTGTCTAGAACCTTTCAGCTTCTGGGTCTTGGTGATCGATATGGCTCATTATCGTGGCTTATTCGTGCGTGCTTGTTGCTCCGATAGAGGATGAAGGTTTTGAATGTTGCAAGCCGAGCCTCTTGACCGTCGTACAAACACCGAAACTACGCGGGAAGTGGTAGGATATTAGGCCGGAATTCGGAATTGATAGTTCAAGTACTTGATGCTAGTGGCTTCACCGGCGCAGTTAATTAAACCATTGGTGTGGGCACTCAGCAGATTCAGCATTGCACGAGCGTCACGTATCACGACTACGGCATTACGGAATGTGACGCCGTATAGCTTGGTAGGTGATACCCTCATTGTAGTGTAGAAGAGGTGAACACTTCTGACTTGGGCACAGCAGCTGTCTCTGTGTACACGTCTGTGGGGTTGGCGGCGTCATGCCTCTGTACATCTGAATTATGTAGCCTATCCATTATTGCAATTTATTTCTATTGGATGGATTCGGTATGCCGATTAGGCCACGGGCTGGACGGCAAAGGACTAATGGTTCGATTCCTGGTAAGGGCAAGCGATTTTCTTCTCTCCGAAACGTCCAGACCCGTTCTGTTGCCAACTAAGCTTCCTTTTCAGTGGGTACAGGAGACACTTTCCCCCGAAGTTAAAACGGCCGCGGCGTGAAGCTCACTACTGGCATCCATTTGGTGCGGAGGCTGAGAATGAGTGGAGCTAAATCTTCACTCCCTGGCTTTATAATGTGCTCAAAGATCTTGCAGTGTTCTCGTGAATGGTGTGGTGTTTACATATTTTAAGTCTGTTTTCCTGCATAAGATAGATTGATTCTTGAGTTGTATGACGTCGTTTTTCCAACTGCATTATTTATGTGACCTCGAATTTTGACGTGGTTGTGAGTGATAGAAGGGACATGACGTGGATGTAAGACATCGTGCCTTGTTTGAAGATCTTCTCACTGGATTTCCTGGAAGGATTCAGAAAAGCCACGAAATCACCGAGTGGCCTGTGTTGTGACAGCACTTGGACCAGAATACAAAGCAGGGACAGCTAAGTGCCGTACTGCGATGTTCAGTCGTACTGTAGTTGTTGACCAATAATCCGAAACCTCTGGTGACGACCTTATTCCCTGTATATTGTCCAATTAACCTCAATAAACCTCGGACATTTTTAATGTAAGCCCATTAGGTTCTCTTCAGAAGCGTTTTGGTGAGTGCCAATATTATAGCAAACTAGTGGGAAAGGCCCCTTGAGAATTCAGTGGAAAGTGTCTTTCTGATGCAGGTATCTACTTGTTGAGACCGGCTGGCAACTAAAGTCATCTGTCACACACTGACCATTTTCAGAATGAAAACATAATTTCCTGTTTCTTAGTATAACACTTGCCTTGTTTCTGTAATTAGACATAACGGTCATTACAGCTATTCGATGATAACTCTAACTATAATTTATATTGTTGAGAATACATACTGAATGTGTGGGCCCTGTAGCTCAATCGGTATAGCGACTGACTACGGGCTGGACGGTCCGGGATCGAATCCCGGTGGGGACGAGATTTTCTGCCCGTCCACACCGGCCCTGGGGCCCACCTAGCCTCCTGTAAAATGGGTACCGGGTCTTTCCCGGAGGTAAAGTGCGGCCGGGGCGTGCTGCTGACCACTCACCCCCTTCTAGTGCCGCGGTTGTGGAAGAGTAGAGCTCTACCCCCTCTGGGCCACACCGGGCCCGTAACGGGAACACTAGACATACTTAATGGGGCATATTTCTGTATCGATGGTTTCAGACACATTACAAATCCAGTCCGCAGGGCTAGTTAGTGCTGTAAACTGAGATTTTTAAAGAGTATCATGGAAAGTGTTAATGCAAAGGTCCTAGTGTTGTAATGTTGTTACGCGAAATTAAAGATCGCTGTCGCCCATTTTACCAGAAATTACCCCGCCTGGAATGAAATGCCCATTTATATAAATTATTTGTGCAGCGTGTGTAAAGGGACGCGTAATGTGGGGGTCGTGTCTGTCCTGTTTCGTCAGGGACCCCGTCTCCAGGTGTGCTAATTGTGCGGCGCCCATCCAGTATAAATTCATCCCTACTATACAAGGTGGTTCAAATATGACCGGGACTGATTTTTTTTTTTTGTAACCATAATTGACAAACACTTGCACATGTCAGTCTTCAACGTACTCCCCTAACCCGAGCAGGAGGGAGGGTGGAGGTTGTGGCTTCACTCTCTCAAGGTCGCACAGCTGCTGCGCAGTGCGGCTTGTTTACACACAAATC
>Ga0123355_10018341_pt1 | contig 11092 bp, 9 predicted proteins | sample TergutEmb28metaG_3_FD_89872 | JGI IMG/M metagenome (GOLD analysis project Ga0123355, IMG submission 89872) | Embiratermes neotenicus P1 segment gut microbial communities from Petit-Saut dam, French Guiana - Emb289 P1 | ecosystem: Host-associated > Arthropoda: Insects > Digestive system > Gut ...
AGCTTGCCCGCTATCATTAGGTCGCAGCTCTGCAGGGATTCTTTTGCTGTCGCTCCCCATACATGTATGAGCATGTGTCAAATCTAGTGCATGAGAAGGTCTTTGAGCCATTGCTCGCTCACTGCTCCTTGAGATGGCAGGGTATAGGGTGCGCGTGAAAAGGTCTTTGAGCTGTGCTCTGAGCGAGCACTCTGCCCAGCCTTTCCTTCCTGCGAGTTAAGTCCGCCAAAAAACCCAATCAGACCAACCAGTGCTACCACTATTACAAGGGTGACAAAGGTGGCGAGGATATATTCAGCATTCGCCTGACCAGATTCGTCTACCGCAACAAAATTGCCCAAATCTTGCACGTGCAAGAAATTGCGCTCTGTCCTATTTTTCCTAGCAGAAAGCATAGTTAGCCAATAGCCCCTAGTTGCGCAGTGATGCTAGTCCACAAATCCTGCAGCTGACTATGAAAAGCAATCGCTAGAATAATGCAAGCAATAACAATTACTGCAAGGATGATGACGTATTCTGCAATCCCCTGTCCTGACTCTGACTTTAATCCATGCCAGAACCTCAAGCCATGCCTTGAGAAATTCTGCTGCACCACTCTTCTCTTTTCGTTGATCATATTCATAAATCACACCTCTTTCTCGCTTTACTCTTTGATACACTACTTTTGCAAATTCATCTCGAGCACTTATTTGAATGTCCAGCTCGATACCTCGTCTAAACTTAGCTTTAACCTCCTTTTGTCTTGATCCATAGGGTCCGTAAGTTACTACAACTGAAATCCTTGCATTACTTGGGTCATTACAGGGCCCATGAGTAGGATTAAAACTGCTGGCACAATACATAATCCCAGCGGAGCCAGAATCTTTACGGGAGTCTTTGCAATACGCTCTTCAATACGTACCGCGCGATACTTGCGCACATCCTGCGATAACACGTCAAGTGCTGGCCCCAAAGGTGACCCCAAAGTAAAGGCCTGCCTAAGCGAATTAACAAAGCGCAAAACTGCTTCCTCTTGCAAGGATTCTGCAAGTTCTTCAAAGGCTTTCATGCGAGAAAGCATCCCTACCTGATATGCCTGCTCTGCACGACGAAATTCAGCCGAAAGGGGTGTGTCGTAGCTTGCGAGATACCACTCAAAAGCCTGGTCAATAGAAAGGCCTGCCCCTAAAGAAAGGGAGAGGATATCAACCATTTCTGGCAAATCGTTCATGCAGCTTTCACGTAAATTTTGCAGCCGCTGCTTTTCGATTCGTGCTAGTAGCGGTGCAGCAATTATGCGCACATAAGGAGCAGTGCTCAGTCTAGCTAACACCCTTTCTGCAGATTCGAAATTTAACTCAAACCTCCTGTTTTCTAGGCTGCTGCCTACAACAATCGTTCGCAATCTTTGTTGCGCTTTATGAATAGGGCTGTCGTTTCGTAGCAAAACTACGTTCACCAGCACAACTGCAAGCGTGCCCACTGACAAAATGAATCCTAGGCTTAAGGTAATCCTCAAGGGCATAAGATAGCTCTGGATAATCAAAGTGCTATACATGGATGTTCACCACCGTGCGCACCCAGTAAAAACCTACCGCAACAAGAAGCATCGATAGAGCAAAAAGTGCCTGCCCACCAAGGGTGCTTAGCCACAACCTTAAATAGCCTGGCATCAACAAGGACATAAGACCTATAAGGGCAAAGGGAACTGCCCCTACCAAACGCACCGAACTTCTACCCTGCGCCGTCTGGACTTTTAGCTTATTGTTAAGCATTAAGTCCTGTCTGATTGACGTTGCGATTTGTTCAAATAGTGAAGGGGTGCTTCCTCCAACCCGGGAACTAATCTCTAGCACCGCTGCTACTGATTTCAGCTCTCGCAGTCCCGAAGCAGTTGATAGTTCTTTAAGGCTCTTTGCGCAGTTACGCCCTAGTCTTGCGTCCGCATCAAGCCGGCGTAGCAAATCAATTAGTACACTGTCTGGGGATTGTGCATTTAAAACATAGTTCAGTGACTGAGGAAAAGAGCGTCCAGCCCTCAAAGACTGAGCTAGCTCATCTAGCATGTCAGGAATAGAGGCGCGCAGAGCTTGCTTGCGTTTGTCCACCCTTCCCTGCAGATAAGCAAAACTTCCTACTGCCGCCAGAAAAACAACAACAAGAGACAACAGTAAAGAACTAAAAACAAGCGCAAAAAGCGTAAGTAGTCCCACCAACAGAAGCCACCATTGCAAAAGGCCTTCACTTTTACTGCTTAAGCCTGCCCTGTCAAGCAGACCCAATAGCCGCTTGCCTTGCTCAGAGCGCAGGCAATAGTTCCTAACAAGAAAGGTTTTTGACAGTAGAGGCAAGGTCGCAGGCATGTCAGCAGATGCAACAGCGGTATTTGAAGTAACTGCATCCGCCGCATTAGATATGTCGGAGCTAATCCTCTTTGCATCAGCACTTTTTAGGCGATGACTCACCGTCTGCTGCCGTTGTACATCCTGCGCCTTATTTAGCAGCAAGTACACAAGTTGGGCAAAAGAGTAGGCTAGCAAGATGAATGCAGGTACCAGCAATAGCCAAGCTAAGACACTGGACATACTCTGCACTATGACAGAAAAATCAAGCATAGGTAAGCTCACTTTGCCACGCACTAAGCTCTTCATCACTAGCAAGGTTGCGAGAGACTAGACTGTTCAAAAATTGCGGCAGATGTACAAAGCGATGTCTGCCCTCTATCTTGCCATCTTCGCGAGTGCTTGTCTGCTCAAAACGGTATATGCTGCGCAAAGTAATGGAGTTCCCTACTTTGACGACCTCTTTATCTGCGGCGCAATCATCTGCAGAAAGTAATTCGACAATTTCTACAACACGCCGCACGCCATCTGAGCAACGTTGAACGTGCACTACAAGGTCAAGGGCTGCTGCAATCTGCGCTTCTACCTGAGCCTGAGCCTGCTCTGTGCCATATCCCACCATGGTGATGAGTCTTGTCACTACTTCACGTGAGGTGTTTGCATGCAAAGTCGTAAGGGATCCGTCATGTCCCGTATTCATCGCTTGTAACATTTCAAGTGCTTCTGCACCGCGCACTTCTCCCACAACAATGCGGTCAGGGCGCATGCGCAAGCTGTTAATAACAAGATCTCTAAGCGATATCTCTCCCTTGCCTTCAAGGTTAGCGGGGCGAGCCTCAAGACTTAAAACATGGGGATGAGTAGAAAATTTGAGCTCTGCCGAATCTTCAATAGTAATGATGCGCTCATCACTGGGGATCTCAAGTGACAAGGCGTTGAGCAATGTCGTTTTGCCACTTCCCGTGCCGCCGCTAACAGCAATATTTTGTGTCGCTCCAACGGCCCAGCTAAGCAGAGTAGCTACTGCCCCGTGGACACTGCCACTGCTGACAAGTTCTTCTAAGGAAAGGGTTTTTTCGCTAAACTTCCTGATCGTAAGCAGCGAACCACTTAAAGATATGGGAGGAATGACCGCATTGACTCGGTGACCCGCAGCAAGCCTACCATTTACCATAGGGTTTTGCTCGTCAATGCGTCTGCCCAAGGGCGAGACGATTCTGTCAATTGTTGTACGTAGCTGTTCTTCACAAGAATAGGTATCTGGACTTAAAAAAGTTTTCCCTTCACGTTCATAAAAAATCTTTGCAGGTCCATTGACCATGATTTCAGTAACGCTGGAGTCTTCAAGCAGAGCATCAATAACTCCTAGTCCTAAAATTTCACTTACGGTGAGTGCGACCAGCTTTTCTCGCTCGCTGCGAGCAGCTATCCTTGCGCGCCCAGAGGTTGCAAGTCTACGCACCATGACCTCTACCTCTTTGCGTGCCATCACGCTGTCAGAGTCAAGCAAGGTGGCAATTTGTTCTGGCGGCAGTATCGCATAAAGTTCTGCCTTTAGTTGTTCAATCTTTTTACGCACGGCGCAGCAACCCTTTCTTTGTGCTTGCTTCCCTACGCATAGCAAAGCGCATCCGAACTGCATCGTGAACACAAAGATCACTGCGGATCGCAATTTCATCAAGAATCTTGAAGAGTTCTGCCATAAGCGCTGTCTTTGAACTGAGCTGCGCAACATCACCACTATCAAAGAGCGCGCTCAGCTCAAGGCCATAATCACAGATCGTGAATACTTTTTCAGCAGAAAGCACTTCTGCAACATCTTGAGGACTTAAACCTGCTTGCCTCGCCTTGTTCATTACTAGTAAGATTCGAGACAAAGGAACTCCCAGCCTGCGACATAGATCACACAGTATGTTTGTGGCTCGAATGCCTACAATATTTTGATCGAACAGACAGATGGCAAGGTCACTTTGCTCAATAAGCTCTGTGTGAAAAAGCGTCCAGTAAGCACCTGTGTTAATCAACAATAGCTCGTGCTCACCCCTTAAGCGTTCAAGTGCTTCAGGTAGATACTGCGCCAGAGTCTCAGTTTTTTCAACAGCAGCAGGCGGAGCATAAAGGGATAGATTGGGAGCTATCTGTTTGCCAAATCTGCGCAAGCTCTCTGTAGGTTTCAAGCCTCTCTGATTGCGCGTGGCCTCTTCCAGAAAGGTGAGGAGGTCATATTCTGCTGGACTATTCCAGGCCTGATGGCCATCATAGACCCCAATTTGACCTGTCCTGCTATCTGTGACCTGCTGTCCTGTAGAGCCAAAAATGAAGCTCAGATCACCGAATTGCAGGTCGAAGTCAATGAGTGCCGTGTCAATGTGAGCCTCTGCAGCCAGCAGCGCAAGCGAGCTTGAGAGAGTTGATCTACCTGCACCACCACGTGCTCCAATAAAAGGAACCACTATTCCCCTGGTTCCGTAATCACCAATATTTTGAGCAGAATAAAGGGGTGACGCACCTCCAATATTTGTGCCATTGCGTGCAGCAGCACCCGATGCCTTTCTAGCAAATTGCATCTCTGGTTGGAGTTGCGCAGCTTCAACCACTCTCTCAAGGGTGCGGCTTAGCTCTTCTATGCTTGCGCCCCGAGAAATAGTAGCTTTTGCGCCGGCGAGCATGGCACGCTGAACGCCTTCGACATCATCTTGCTCGAGCACGAGAAGCACACTTAGCTGAGGATGAGCTAGCCTAATTGCGTCACATAAATTCGCAGGAGAGATGTCTGGGATCAGATTGTCAATAAGCACTACTCTGCGTGCACTTAAATCATCTAGGCTAAGTGCACGCAAGCATTCTGATCCCGTACGAAACGTATGCACAAGGCGAACCTCTCCAGAGACCATAAGACTTGCCACATCAAGAGGGAAACGCTTGTCAGAACTTACCAAAGTGAGGACATCAAGTTTTGCCTTAGACACGGATTACTCACCCGCTTCAGATGCTGCAGATTCGTCGTTCTGCTCTTGCCTATCTACTTCTGGCAGGTTTTCCTTAGGCAAAACTAAGTGCACCATGCCTGCGCGCGAGGCAGTAAGTACCTGTTCAACCTGATTATTTGGGATAGCGAGGGTGACCCAGTGCAGGGATTCGCCGCCTTGAGAAAAACTCTGCGAATCCGCTGCACCAGTCAGAGTGAGGCGACTGTTCTCTACAGAATCTTCTTCAGTAAATGTTGAGGGGACATTTTGAATCGAAGAAATATTTGCAGAAAGCACCTCTATGTGAGTGGCGAGTTCTGTGACTCGACCTGTGGAAGTTGCTGCCATAAGGGTCAAACGCATGCCACGTAGTAGCTCTCCGCCCAAGGCGTGAACATTATCAGCAGGAAGGGTGACTGCAGTCATTCCCTCTGCAAGGCGGTCAAGGGGCAGCTGTCTATCAAAAACCCGCGAGCGATTGAGTGCTTCGCCTGCAAGAATAGTTGCCGTACTGCGACGTCCTTCGATCTGCTTGAAGCTTGCTGCATCAAGAGTACCTTCAGGAAGGCACATTCCTGGCCAGGTCTGCTCCTCGAAAAGGCTCTGGCCTAGAACGGTCCCTGCCCCTATTTGTTCGCGTGCGACCAGAACTTGTCTTGCGCCGCCTTCGAATTGCTCGATAATCTCTGCTCTTGCCTGTGTGGCTGACTGTGCATGACTCCACAAAAAGAGAGTCGCGCAAAGCGCTGCGACTATGCCTGCTGCAATAGAAATGCTTACCCTCTTTTTCTGTGACATGTTAATCCTTCCTGCAAAGCTCACCTGAATTATTTTCAGTGAAAGAATCGTAGCAAGGATCACTTACAATCCGATGTCACCTTGCTTAGCAAGACCTTAAGGTTGACTTAAAGGATCATTAAAGAAGGATTGAATGACTGTTAAAAGTAGGGTTTGGCTAGCGCTTCCCTATTGAATTGAGCTGAATTGAAGCGAATTGATCCCCAGATCACAATTTCAACCTATAGGTACTGGACAGGAAGCTGAAAAATCGGTATTATTGCTAGTCGCTGTGTTTGTGGCAGCAGATTGTACTAATGCGGGGGTATAGCTCAGTTGGTTAGAGTGCTGGCCTGTCAAGCCAGAGGTCGCGGGTTCAAGTCCCGTTACTCCCGCCAGTTCGCTGCATTGAGTTGCGGCAAAGGTAGGGGCCGTTAACTCAGTTGGTAGAGTCGCGGACTTTTAATCCGTTGGTCGTAGGTTCGAGCCCTACACGGCCCACCATTATCTTTACAATCTTTCACAGGCGTAGCATTTTTTATGAACGGGCTACTCAAGTAAATTTTTGACTTGCGAACTGCCCCCTTAGTCTAGCGGCCAAGGACTCCACTCTTTCCGGGTGGCATCGGAGATTCGAATTCTCCAGGGGGCACCACTCCTACTATGCCCTACTTCCCCTGCTTGCACCCTATTGCGCCAACACTGTACCCGCCCGCCATGTTTCGCTACGTGGCGCTCTACTGTGTTGCGTGATAGATTCCTCGCAGAGTTTCTAATGCCTGCGGATATTCAAAGGTTGCACTCATGCCAAACTGGTCATGTGGCAGATCAAATACCTGACCATTTTGCACCGCGTAAAAGTGTCTCCAGATATCGTTTTCACGAAATTCTCGGTCAAACATTTCTATGACATCATCGGGAAGGGCATGGGCAGCACGCAAGATTATATCTGGCTGCTTTAGCAGCATATCCTCTGTGTTAATGGTAAGAAACTCACCGACCTCACCTTCATAAACATTCACTGCTCCTGTCATGGCAACCAAAGATCCAATGTAAGAGTTCTCTGTCGCAACCATGTAAGAGCCTGGCAGACCCATCAAGATCAACACGGTTGGAGGTGTGTCAAAATCAAAGTCCTCGCGTGCCTGGCTTAAAAATACTTGGTGTTCCTCTTCGAGAAGCTGAGCCTCTGACTCCCTCATTAAGAGGGGTCCTAGCTCGGCTATTGCAGCATACATGTGATCAATACTGCGCAGGTTGAGAAAGGCGGCATCAACACGAGCAGCTTCAAAACGTGGCCCAAGCGAGCCTTCAAGTGTCCGCGGAGCAAACACCCAGTCAGAAGACAACGCGCGGATGATTTCCATGTCAGGATTCATCGAAGCACCAATGTTTGCTGCACCGTGGAAGCGGTCTGATGCCTCAAGTTCGCTTTGGGGTACTCCGATAACGTCAACGTCGAGCCTCGCCATAATTTCTGAGACAGCGCGCGATGTTGCGACAACACGCTCATAGCCTGTCACTACTCTAGGACCATCGCGGCCTTCTGGGTATTGGTCTACTAGGAAATGTGAGATAAGCGCAGTAAAGCCTATGGCAAACACGCCTGCCAACACCATCAGGATGAGACTTCTATAGCGCCAGAAGAACATTACTGTGATCTGTCCTACGATTTGCTATCGGTATCGCTTGACGATTCTACGTCTGGTTTATCCGAGGGAGCTTTGCAGCTATTGGTACATTTCCCCGTAGTCCAAACCACAAGGCATCTGAAGGTACTACCATCAGAGCGATCACAGCTTGTCTTGCTATGTGCTGCTTCAGTTTTTCCCACTGGGAGCCTTCTTCTTACGAGCAGCCACAACTACAGCTATCACAGCTAGTACTGCAAGGATTCCTCCTGCTATAGCAAGGAAAGCTATAACCTGTCCGCGATCCTCTTCTGCAATACCCTGGATTTCATCATCGACTTCCTGGATGACAATAGCTGTGTCATCGACCTCGCCAACAGGTTCAGCGATGGGCACCTCCACCGCTTCTCCTTCCGGGGCAAAAGTAGCAAAACAGACTACTTCGCGGCCCATGGGAATAGACACAAGTGAGATGCGCAGGATAGGATCTGCATCGGGAACCATGATGCGAATGTCGCGTGTGTTGTCGTTGGGAAAGTCTTCAACAATGCTATAGGGAATGCTGCGAGTAGGACTTCCTTGGTCGTCGAGCAGCTGAATAATCAGGTCTTGTGATTCTTCTACAAGGCCAATGCGAAAGGTGATAAATATGCTGCCTTCGCTGTCAGTAAGCAGTGTTGCTGGCGTGCGCAAGATAAGATTTTCGCTCATGCCCTGACCTAGTTCAGGGTTCTGTCCAGCATCTTCGATTTCCCCTGTTAAAGGATTGACATATGAAGGAATCGCTTGTAAATCCTGCTGCTCTGCGGCCCCTGCGGTTAAACTTGTCAAGGCAAGGGGGGCAAACAAAGCCCCCATCACCACTGTTACTATTATGCAAACGGCAAAGCGTGCAAGAATACCTTTATTTACCCGTTCCACCTGAAGTCCTCCTCGGTGCAATTTTCTTTGTGTACAGTAGCCAGCCGGCTCCAGCTATACCAATTATACCCAAAGCAATTCCTGTCCACGCCCACCAAGGCAGCGCAGCAAGGTCACGCAGCAGCTCATCGACTGTCGACAAGGTACGTGGCTCTGCTTCGCCATCTGCTGCGAAAGCTTCTCTGATGCCTAGCACTGGTTCTGGTGCGGCAGCTTCTGTTGCCTCTGCGCTGCGCTCGATGTCATCAAGATCAGGCATTTCTGCAACAACAACAGCTGTGCTGCCAGACAGTTGCGCACCGTCAAGACGCTGCAAAGTATCCCAGCTAATGCGCAGTCTTGCGGGTAGATTTTGCCCGGCGTTAGGCATTACTGGAACTTCAGGGCTCATCCAAAGTCTTACTGGCTGCCACGAGCTTCTGTTAGGCAGATCAAAGCTAAACGAACTGGGTCTGCCCCCTGGCAAGTTACGTGCCAACACATTGGCGTTACGCCCGCTGACATTAAGCGTTCCTAGGTTTGTAACAACATTACCCACCTGCAGCGGATTAGTCGCAACTGACATAGTCATACGACCATCACGAACATCAATAATGGCACGATTGTTCAGCGCGCCATTTGCCATTGACGGGGCATTATTGGTCGCATGCCAGAAATCTACACGAACCGTATAGCGTCCTTCAGTCATTTCGTTAACATCTACGGTGCTGCCACCTGCAGGTCGACGTATCAAACCATCATAGGCCTGGCGCAGGTCAGCATACGCCCTATCAACAGCAGCCTGAGAGGCGTTTCTGTTGTTATACACAGTGCGGGCACGACCCAATGATTCTGTTAGCGCGCCTACTGATAATTCAGTGAAATCTGCATGATTTACACCTTCAGCGCGAGCAATTAGCTGCCTTAGTGCTAGCTTGTTTGCCGCAGGCTGTTCTTCTGGTCGAAGAACATCAGTTGGCGCAGAGAAAGTAAAGCCCATGTAGCTTGAAGCAGTCAATCTAGTCGCCGTAGTCAGGTCAAGCATCATGCGCGCATCTTGAGTCATGGGCGCAAGTCCTGGAGGCGCAATATCAATACCAACAAGCAAAGTTCTTGCAGTGTCAGGCCAGGTCACAGTAATGACCTCAGCCGTGCCAGCGCCATTTCTGACATGGCGATGCGCAGGCACAATATTTGCGCGTGCTGTGGTGTTGTTATCGCTTTGCGTACTATCAAAAGTATAGTTCGACGCGATTCCTAGGTTTTCGGTCTGGAAGAAATGTACTAGATGACCATTGTCTCGCATCTCTACAACTGCACGCGTATGGAAATAAGCATCCATTGATGACAGCAGGCGCGTATCATCGCTGCGGCGCACCGAAATATTCATGAGATAGAACTGCCCCTCATCAGGAGTTCCTGGAGGCGGAGTTGTCGGGCGGCGCACCAGGGCATCATAGGCCTGACGCAGATTATCATAGGCTGTGTTTACCGTAGTTTGCGTAGCAGCCTGATTAGCATACACAGCTCGCGCGTGGATTAATGCCGCATTAAAGGGCTCAAGTGACTGTGCCGTAAAGTCTGCCTGGTTTACATCTTCAGCACGCGTAATCAAGTTTCTAAGCGCGCTTTTGTTGACAGACGGCTGTGGCTGCCCTCCCGTACCTGGATCAACCTCGAAATCAAAGCCCATGTAGGTCGACCCTGTCAATCTGGTAGAAGTCGAAAGATCGAGCATCATGCGCGCGTCTTGAGTCATGGGCGCAAAAGGAGGCGGAGGAGTAATAAGCATTCCAACCATGAGTGTTCTTGCCGTATCAGGCCAGCCTACCGTAATAACCTCAGCGTTGTTTGCGCTATTCCTGTCATGGCGCATAGAAAGGATCAAACTTGCACGCGCAGTGTCATTATTGTCACTCTGAACATTATCAAAGGTGTAATCTGAGGCAAGACCTAGATTTTCAGTTTGGAAAAAGTGCACACGGTTGCCGTCATCTCTCATTTCGACTACTGCCCTAGGATGGAAGAAGTCGTCCATTGAAGACAGCCTTGTGGTGTCTCCACTCAACCTTGCAGAGATATTGACTAGGTAGAACTGTCCTTCTGCTGGTGGTTCAGGCGGCGCAGTAGGACGCAATACAAGAGCATTGTATGCTTGCAGTAGCTCGAGGTACGCCATATCGATATCTATTTGGCTGGCATTCACATTATTATAGGCTGCGGTGGCAAGGCCCAGCATTACTGTTAGTACTTCAGTGGATGACTGCGTGTAGTTGTTAGAGGCGATGGCTTCTTCTGCACTTGCGATAAGCGCTCGCAAGGCAGCTCTGTTCACAATTGGCTGCCCCCCCGTACCTGGATCAACCTCGAAATCAAAGCCCATGTAGCTATCTTGCGTAAAGAGCGTTGCTTCATCTATGTCTAGAGCGATTCTTACATCAGTAGTAAGAGGCATAGGCATAGGACTTCTATCTATAGTCATGCCAAAGAGAAG
>Ga0123355_10018342_pt1 | contig 11092 bp, 9 predicted proteins | sample TergutEmb28metaG_3_FD_89872 | JGI IMG/M metagenome (GOLD analysis project Ga0123355, IMG submission 89872) | Embiratermes neotenicus P1 segment gut microbial communities from Petit-Saut dam, French Guiana - Emb289 P1 | ecosystem: Host-associated > Arthropoda: Insects > Digestive system > Gut ...
CGGAATTACAAGAACGGCAACCGCCAACACAACCGGCGCAGGTAATGTGAACTTTAGCTTCCCCGTAATCACGGATCTTGCAGTGGGCACGTATTTTTTCCGTGTAGTGGGAACCACAATCGGCGGGCAGGGCTGGACGAACGATACGACGGCGCGAATTGTGACGGTCGTCGTAAGCAACACGCTGCCGAACGTAACGGTGACTTATACCCTGGGTAACGCAACATTTACGAATACATATGAGGCACCTGTGAACCCACCTGTAAATCCGCCGGTGAACCCACCGGTAAATCCACCGGTAAATCCACCGGTAAATCCGCCGGTGAACCCACCCGTGAATCCGCCTGTGGATCCTCTCCGTCCCCCGGACTATCCGTATCTTGAGATAGGAGAAGTTGTTGTGCCACTTGCAAGTGCGAGGGACTATCCGGACACGGATTATCCAGATTCTCCAGACAGAGGCAATAATTCTCCTGGCGGCGGCACTCGGCCTATTACGGGTCCGCGAACTGGGGACGAAGCGGTTATGTCAAACGCAAGCCGTCTAATCGTACTTGTGTTGATCCTGTTTGTCTCTGTGGTGGGCATCATCTATCTTGCTGTAACATATAAGAAAAGCAGAATGCACTAAACGGACGATAGTTCCGGAAAATGTTATAGAGAACTCCGCCCTGCGGTGGAGTTCTCTATAATCTCTGAATCGAATCACTAAGGAGGGGTTTCAGACAATGAAAGGCGGAAACCGGTCTGCACCCAGAAGAAAAAACAATGGGATCAAAATAACGATACTTGCGATTTGCCTTGTTGGCATCGCTGTTTCAGTGTTTTTTCTGGTAAACAACAATGAAACAGCGGTGTCAAAGATAGAGGTTGTTCGCACGACACCGTTTCCACCGGAAGCGTCTGCCCTGCCGCCGAAAATAGCCCCATTACCAGTGGAAATGCCTTCCATACCGCCGGAGATACCACCTTCTGCGCCGATCGCAGAGCCCAAGCCGCAACATGTTTTGGAAAAGTTCACCGAGCTGTACGAGCAAAACTCAGATTTGGTCGGATGGATACGGATTCCCGGAACAGCGGTAGATTATCCGGTGGTGCAAAGCCCTGATTCGGATTGGGATTTTTACTTGAACCGCAACTTTCATCAAGCGCATGATATATATGGAACTCCGTATATCTGGCCGCAACACGACATTGCAGAGGATGACCTCATTTTCATCTTCGGGCATAACATGCGTGATGGCTCAAGGTTTGCAGATGTGGCAAAGTATACGAACCGTGATTTTTGGGAAAGACATCCGATCATTGAATTTGATACCCTATATGTGGAAAGGCGATATGAAATCGCTTTTGTATTTCAGGTTTTTGTCGTTGAGAATGTCAATCAATATTACCATCACCGGCAAAGAGGAATTGCGGATGGCGTAGAGTTCCCCTATACATTTGTAACCGCCTGGGAGAGCGAAGAAGCATTTTGGCATTTTATTGCGCACAACCAGGAGTTCGCCCTATATGAAACGGGCGTGGAGGTAGCATACGGTGACCGGATGATTGCGCTTTGGACATGTGTAGGGGGAGGTCATCCTGAACTTCGCCTCGTGGTGGTGGCGGTAGAACGACAATAATATCGCGGAAACGTCCCTCGCCGCAAAGGTCGCCTCTCTTCTATTGATTCAAACACACTCAAATAAGAAATGCGCCTAAAATTCCAACTATGGAAAATCTGCTATGTATTTGCCCGATGTTTAGTTTTTATATTTGTGAAGGAGAGGAGATATACGCTGGATTAGCCAATTCAAATACGGTGATGTGGACAGCACAGACTACCAGCGGCAGATAATCGACATATTTGTAAATTCCATCAGGGTGTTTGACGACAGGCTTGTTATCACCTACAACCACAAGGACGGGACAGAAACAATTTCCCTTGCGGATATCGAAGCCGCGCTGGGTTCGGATTTCGCCGGTGGGTGTCCAGCACACAATTATTAACCAAACGGCCTGCTTATGTATAAGCAGGCCGTTTGGTTAATTCTTTTATTACATACGCTAAACACTAAAAAACAGGAACTACTCTGCCTTCGAATCTTTCATTTATGAAGTCCCTTACTTCATCTGACGCCAGAATGTCTATCAGCGTCAAAACTCGCGCATCACTCTCATTACCCGCACGGACAACAATGTAGTTCGCATAAGTCTGCGCGCTGATAGAATCCCTGTCTTCCAGGGCAACCGCGTCTTCTTCAATTGAAAGGCCCGCCTGAAGCGCAAAATTCCCGTTAATCACCGCCATATCCACATCGGGCAGGATATGAGGAAGCTGCGCGGCTTCGAGTTCTCTGATGTCGAGGTTTAACGGATTGTACACGATATCAAGTCTTGTGGCAAGGATGCCGGCATCGGGATCAAGCCTTATAAGCCCCGCTTCTTCCAAAAGCCTAAACGCACGCGCCGCGTTGGTCGCGTCATGCGGAACGGCAATTATCGCCCCGTCTTGAAGCTCGGCAATTGTCTGCGTCCTTGCTCTGTAAAGGCCAAGCGGCTCAAAATGCATAGCAAAAAGCGCGACCATGTGTGTCCCGTGCTGAAGATTGAAGTTGTCCATGTATGGGACATGCTGGAAGTAATTCGCGTCCAGATCTCCGCTTTCCGTGGCCAGGTTAGGCTGAACGAAATCTGTGAAAACCCTGATTTGCATGTCAATTCCCTGTTCGCGCATCCTGTCACTGACGAATTCAAGAATCTCTGAGTGCGGCGTAGGCGTGGCGCCAATGACAAAAGTAACAAGCTCGTCACCGCCGACATTACCGTCATTGCCGTTATTATTAGCGCAGGCCGCAAGCAGGGCAATTATAATTACAACCACAAGCGAAATCGAAACTATTTTCTTCATAATATTTTCCTCCAATTTTCTTTTTAGTGGCGCAGACCTCAAGCAGAGCAAGTACAATTACAACCACAACCGCTATTAGTTGCGCAGGCCGCAAGCAGAGCAACTAAAATTACAACCGCAAGCGAAATAGCAGCTATTTTCTTCATAATATTTTTCCTCCAATTTTCTTCGATGTTTAGCGTTTGTCAATTTTCCTTGCAAGCAAGTTGCCAAAAAACTGCCCGATTATTACCAAAACAACAAGCAGCGCAGTCGCGATCCACATTATATCGCGCTGACCTCTATGATGCCCGTATGAAATTGCGACGAATCCCAGACCGTCGCCGCCCAGGATACCCGCCATTGCGGAAAAGCTCAAAATCGTTATGGCGGAAATCGCAGCCCCGAGTATAAGTGATGGTTTTGCTTCTGGAATGAGAACTTTCCAAATAATTTGAAATGTCGACGCGCCCATAGAATGCGCCGCTTCAATAACGCCTTTATCAACCGCTTTGACTGAGTTCTCAACCACTCTGGCCACAAATGCAAACGCGGCGACTATGAGCGTAAACGTCATTGCCTGATATCCGAGCGAGGTCCCCATAACAAATCTTGTTACAGGAACAACAACCACGACCAAAATCAAAAAAGGCACGGCGCGCATTACATCGATGCAAACACCCACTAATTTATTCACTGCCTTCATCGGCTTTATTCCGTCTTTATCAGTAACGCACAGAAACACACCGAGCGGCAAGCCGACCACATACGCCCCGATCGTCCCAAAAACAGTCATATACAGCGAGCGCCATGTTTCGGTAAGCATTAAATTAAAAATAACTTCAAAACTCATTTTGACGCGTCCTCAACTTTGATGTTATGTGACCGCAGATAGCCGATTATCTTCTCCGCCTGCAACTCGTCATCCGGCAGTTCCACAATCATGTGTCCTAAAGCCTTGCCTTGTATATCCTTCAAATCGGCAAACCAAATATTCACGGTTGCACCGCATTCGCGTATCATATTTGAAAAAACCGGCTCATTTGAAGAACTTCCGTCAAATACCACGCGGATGCACCGCTCACCTATGTATTTGACCCGCTTGTCCTCATCAGGATACACCAGTTTGCGCGCCGCTTGAGATTTTGGTTCGGAAAAAATCTCTTCAACTTTGCCCTTCTCGGCAATGCGGCCGTCTTCCATAACGGCAACGTGACTGCAAATTTTTTCGATAACGCCCATTTCGTGGGTAATAATAACGATGGTAATTCCAAGCCTTTCGTGGATGCCTTTCAAGAGCGACAGAATCGACCCGGTAGTCGTAGGGTCCAGCGCGGAGGTCGCCTCGTCGCACAACAGCACCTTTGGGTCTGTCGCAAGAGCCCTTGCGATCGCGACGCGTTGCTTCTGGCCGCCTGAGAGCTGTGCTGGGTAGCTTCTTTCCTTTTCTGACAATCCGACAAGCTCTAAAAGCTCACGAGCTTTCTTTTTCGCTTCTTTTCCGGGAGTTCCGGCGATTTCAAGCGGGAAACACACGTTACTAAGTACATTGCGCTGGGCCAGGAGATTAAACTGCTGAAAAATCATGCTCATCGACCTGCGCAAATGCCGAAGATTGCTCCCCGACTGCTGCGATAAATCAATGCCGTCAAAAACAACAGTCCCGGAGGTCGGCGTTTCCAGGGCGTTAATGCAACGCACCAGCGTGCTTTTGCCGGCGCCGCTCATGCCGATTATTCCATAGATGTCACCCTTGTTTATATCAAGGCTGAAATCATCAATTGCCGTGACATTTGCGCCTTTGACAAAAAAAGTTTTAGTTAAGTTCTTAATCTGAATGATCGGCGTGCTATCTAAATGTCCCAAATCCATCAATCCCTTGCGCATATTCGCGATATTCTATAATATTTCCTGAATTTTGTCAATCGTCAATCCGTCAAGCGAATGTATTTCCCTTCCCTACTCATATGCTTTTGGCAACTTTTTCTTTTGCGCCAGCTGTGTTTATATGCTATAATTCGACATTAGGCAATTACTTTCATATTAGGAGACCAGTTTGAAAAAAATACTTAACTGCTTCATCACCATTGTGCTGTTACTCGTCCTCATGATCTCAATTTCAAGCTTTTCCCGGCAGCCAATGGATACGCCCCCGCAGATCACAACTGAAAACCCGCCGCAGATGATTGAGCCGCCTGCTAATGAGGACATCCTTGACGACGCCTTTGATGATACTCTTGATGAAGACGCGGCGCACGATGTCTGGGTTTCTGACGGCGAATTCCGCGCAGTCTGGGTTGCGACCGTGCTAAACCTCGACTTTCCGTCCAGGCAAGACCTTTCCGCCGACGCGATGAAGCGGGAAATTGACGCAATAGTTGCGCGCACGGCGGAGCTTGGCCTAAATGCCATTATATTCCAAGTTCGGCCGACCGGCGATGCGTTTTACGAGTCGGAGATATTCCCCTGGAGCCAGTGGCTCTCCGGCACTCAGGGGCAAGGCATTTCTGGCTTTGACCCGCTGGCGTACTGGATTGAAGCAAGCCACGCGAAAGGCATCGAGCTGCACGCGTGGATTAACCCTTACAGGATTATACATGCGGTTACAGACAGCTCTGACCCGAACACATTGGCTTATAACCACCCTGTACGGCTACGGCCGGAACTGGCCGTTGGATGGACCGACGCCAGCGGACTCCAAGGTTTGTTTTTAGACCCCGGCCTGCCGGAGGCGAGACAGCTTATCATTGATGGCATTGCGGAACTCATCAGGAACTATAACGTGGACGGCATACACATCGACGACTATTTCTACCCCGGCTCGGACTTTGATGACGCCGCGTCATTCGCCCGCTACGGCAATGGCATGACGCACTCCGACTGGCGCCGCGAAAACGTCAACGAACTTATAAGAGACATACAGTCCGTTATCCGCGAACTTAACGAAGAACTTGACCGAAACGTGCGCTGGGGCATCTCGCCCACCGCTATTTGGAAGAATCAGTCAAGCAATCCGTACGGCGTCCCAACGACCCGCGGCATGGAGTCTTACCATGCGCTTTACGCAGATACCCGCCGCTGGGTAATGGAAGAGTGGGTTGATTACATCAACCCGCAGATATACTGGTACATAGGTTTTGAGATCGCTGATTTTGAGGCGGTTTTCGATTGGTGGGTCGAACTGTGCAGGGGTTCTAACGTAGACCTGTACATCGGCCATGCCGCGTGGCGGGAAGACCTAGATCACCAACCGCCGCGCTGGGACGGCGAAATTGTGCGACAGCTCGAGATAGTCGCAAACTGTGATGTGGCCGCGGGCAGTGTGTTCTTCCGCTTTGAATCACTTGTCGGCGCGGTCGGTTACGCCATCCGGGACTTTTACAACCCCTGAATTAACAACATCCATAGCAAAAACCCCCTACTTTTTGTAGGGGGTTCTTCTATTTGCCATGTTATCTGAATATATCCTCTGGTCTGGACTCCGGCCGCTCAAGCAGATGCCAGGGCCGCTCCGGCAGGATGATCTGCACCCACGTCTCGTGAACGCCGCCAGCCTTGCGTATATATCGGTGCGAATTCGTCGCCTCCTGGATATACAGGTAATACCATGCGTTCGGATTGGCATTGTCCGGCCAGATTCGCATATTGGGCAGCAGATCCTGCTGGTTCTCCGGCAGGCGGTTAAACGCACGGTTTATCATAGCTGCCGCTTCCGCCCTGGTAATCGGCTGATCCGGCAGGAACGTCCCGTCAGGGCCGGCAAACCCCTGCACCCAACCATGAAGAGCCGCGGCATTGATAGCCTCTTGCGCCCAATGCCCATGTGTGTCTATAAACACTGGGGCTTCATTGCAGCTTACATCTTGAAGTCTAGCTAAAACCGAGGCAAGTTCAGCCCTTGTGATAGCGCGATATGGCTGAAATACGCCATTCGGCGTGCCATGGAATATGCCGAAATTGCTGGTCGTTGATATGGCGTTATTATACCAGTCGGTAAGTTCGACGTCTGAGTACGGGTTATCCTGTCTCCAGAATTCCGCCCTGTCTGCATCTGACATAAGACGGAAAACGATCGTGGCCGCTTGCGCCCTGGTGACCGTTGCCTCGGGCCTTATTGTACCGTCTTCAAATCCGATCAAGTAAGCATGGTGTACGCCAGATTCCGCAGGAGGCTGTGTCGGCCGCGTTGGCTCAGTCGGAGACTCCCAGTCGCCGTCGTCGGTGACATTGCTTGTCCACTGCGCCGTGAAAGTGATATCCCCGGTGACAATATGCGCGGCCACGTCTTCATTCGTCAAATTCGGCGTGCCGTACGCCTGTCCGGTGTAACGCCAGCCGCTAAACGTGTATCCCGGGCGGCTCGGCACAGGTACGATACCATCTCCTAATACTCCGATTGCGACGCCGTAAGGAAACCAGTATGTGATGTCCGCCGTATCGCCGCCTACATTGCCGCCGTTTAGGTCGAAAATCACGTCGTACATCACTTGTGTATACGTTGCCGTGAATGTGACCGGACCGGTCACCTCAAAGTACAGCGGATTCGCATCCGCCCAGCCGTAGTGCCACCAACCCGCATAAGCGTTTACACCGGGAATCTGCGCCGCCGCGACAGTGTCGCCATGCGCCACCTGTATTGTCACATTCGGCGTACCGCCAACAAGCGTACCGTGCGCTCCGGGCGCGAATGTCACGGTGTGCATAATCCGCTCCCACTGGGCAATGAATGTCATGCTCCCATCAATAGGCAGCATATCTACAATATCTTCCGCACTGAAAAGCTCAGGCGGATAGTCACCGTAACGATGCCAACCGAGAAAATCGTATCCCGTGCGCACCGGTGCAGGGACGTTGAGCGGCCCATCCAGCGGGACTACATATGAGATGCTGGCCGTGCTGCCGCCTACATTTCCGCCGTTTAGGATGAAAGTGACTAAAGCGACCTGTTCCGTGCCTCGATAATTGATATCGTAGTTGTTAAGCCATTGCCCAAAGGGGCGTATACCGTAGTTGCTAGGCGGCGCAAACTTCCCGCCGCCTGCGGAATTGCCGAAGAATGTGACCGGTAACGGGTTTGCCGCTATGATGTTTGGATAAGCGTTCGCCGGAAGTGGGTCAATATAGGCGAAAGCGCTTGTAAAAATCCCGCCGCCATCTCCGTATGATGCTGTGTTGTTGGAAATTTCGCCGCCGGTTATATTGAGCCGGGCGTTTGCTGTGGCGGTGCCTGTGCCAAGCCAGATTCCGCCGCCGTCGTTTGTGGCTGTGTTACCGGTGATTGTACCGTAAGTGATTGTGCCGTCCTCCAGCGTGCCGAATCCCATGGTGAATAAACCATTGGCCATCCGCACGCCGCCGCCGGCGTCATCGGCGGTATTGTCTCGAATTGTACCACCGGTCATATTAAACTGATTGGCCGCGGTAACTGACATAACGCCGCCGCCGTGGTTGTAAGAATGATTTGTGTGAATTGTGCCGCCTTGCATGTTAAATATGCCGTTATTCTGTATAAAGACCCCGCCGCCGCCGCGGTTATTATTAAGATTTATCCCGTTGTTATCTAGGCCAGATGCGATGTTACCGTGAATCTCGCCATCCACCATGGTGAACGTACCACGCTCGACATTCACCCCGCCGCCAAGGGTAGATCTATTGTCGTATATCTCGCCGCCATTCATAACCATACTTGTGTTGACGACAGAGCCGGTCGCCGTGCCGACAGCTACGCCCCCGCCCAAGCGTCCCCAATTGTTGCGGATTACGCCGCCGTTCATGGTGAACGTGGTCCCATCGCCGACGAATACGCCGCCAACTATGCCGGTTATCGCGCTGGTTATTGGGTTAATGTTGAATGAAGAGTTCTCACTAATTTCGCCGCCGTTCATTGTGAATGCAGCGCCTGCGCCCATCAAAGTAACACCGCCGCCGTGACCTGCGGCTATCCAGCGATTGTTTCGAATAGCGCTGCCCGCTTCCATGTATAAGCTTCCGCCTGCACGCACCTCAACACCGCCGTGATTGGTGAGGATAGCCGGATAGTTTCCGCTTAGCTCAACATTCACCAAGCGCAAAGTGCCGTCCACCAGAAAATGCCGCTGACCGCCAATCTCTCGCGTCAATGTATACAACTCGCCAGGTGCGCTTGTAATGATGATGTCACGACCTGCTGGTATGATAATTGCAAAACCAGGCGCCCCCGTAGGGAGAATGATGTCATTTTCTATTATAATTTCCGTTACAGTCGGGTCATTCACCGCATCGCGCAAATCTTGCCATGTGCTTACCGACACAGTAATCGCCGCTACCTGCATTGGCACAAATGAAAGCAGCATGGAGACCACCATAACTATTGCAAAGATTTTGATTACTCTCTTTTTATTCTGTAGCATACTTCTCCCACCTTGGCATTAAAAATCTGGACATAAAGCTATATCGGATTATTATATCACAGGCGCGAAGCGCCGTTGTGATATATCCATCCAATCCGATATAATGATCGTTTGCGATTATTATATCACATTGCTGTTAGAAAATCCAACGCTCATTTGATATGGCATTGATTCTTAGTTTGCATTATCCGCATAATCACTGTATAATATGAAATAATTGTCAAAAAACGATGCGAAGGAGTTGAGATTTATGATGAAGGACAGACATAAATGGAGTGCGGAAATAAGCGGCATTGAATTTACTTTTGCCGACAGGGACAGTTTTGGTAAAGTGTTTTGGCAAAGCAGAAAAGAACTGCTTCTGAAAGCCGGCGCTAAACTGACGCCTGATCCACAGCTTAACCAAGATGGCTCTTTGAATTTCTCAGCAAAAGTCGCCAAAACCCTTCGCGCTGACCATGCTGATAAGATTGCCGATGGGATTACTACTGAGGAAATCATCTTCCCGTCCCCCAATGAGTTGGGAATCTTCCTACGTTTTGGCGGCGATAACACTTGGATCAGCCTAAAAGACAAAGACGGCAAAACCCTGCATGACTGGAGTAAATATTAGCGAGTAAAGGCCACCGGCTTAGCCGGTGGCCTTGTCTTTATCAGACTATCCTCACAGTTTTCGGATAGTCTGCTCTGTTCTTTCAATAATCTCATCCTGCAAAACCTTGCTTAAATTCCGAAAGTAGTCGGAGTACCCCGCGACGCGGACTATCAGATTTTTGTACTCCTCGGGATTTTGCTGTGCGGCAATAAGTGTGGCGCGGTCTACGACATTGAACTGGACATGGTGGCCATCCATGTCGAAATAGGCGCTTACTAGGTCGGCCATTGTGTCAAGCCCCTTCTCTCCTGCAACGTCGGACGGGGCAAACTTTAGGTTAAGCAGAGTGCCGCCGGTCTGCAATTGGTCCATTTTTGACGCGGACATCAAAACAGATGTTGGTCCGCTTGTATCTGAACCCTGAGTGGGCGAAATGCCTTCAGATAGAGGCTTTCCGGCTTTTCTCCCATTTGCGGAAGCAATACAGACCTCACCGAAATAGACGTGACACGTGGTTGGCAGCATGTTTATGCGATAAGTCCCGCCGCGGGCGTTTGGCCGATCTGTCACGCTGTCGTGAAAAGCCCAAAAGACTTCGCGCATCAAATCGTCGGCATAATCGTCATCGTTTCCGTATTTTGGCGAATCGTTCACAAGCCTTTGACGAAGGGTTTCGCAACCCTCAAAGTCGGCGGCCAGCGCATTTGCAAGTTCCTTCATAGAGACATGGTTTTCGTCGAAAACATGCCTTTTTATGGCCGCCAGCGCGTCGGTAACGGTGCCAATGCCGACGCCTTGTATGTAACTTGTGTTATACCTCGCGCCGCCGGCATTGTAGTCTTTACCGCTTACAATGCAGTCTTTAGTGATAACGGACAAGAACGGCACAGGCATATACTTTGCGTACAGCCCCTCAATTGCGTTTGACCCGCGGATTTTTATGTCGGCGATATGTGCGATTTGCTGCTTATAGGCGCGCACAAGCTGCTCAAACTCCGTAAAGTCGCTGGCATATCCCAGAGGCAGTCCAAGCTGCTTACCCGAAACGCTGTCAAACCCGTTATTTAGCGTAAGTTCAAGGATTTTCGCCAGGTTAAAGTACCCGGTTAAAATATACGCCTCGCTTCCAAACGCCCCGGTCTCGACACATCCGCTGGCCCCGCCGCGCCGGGCGTCCGCAATGTCTTTGCCCGCGTTAAGCAGTTCTTGGACTATGGCCTCCGTATTGTAAAAAGC
>Ga0123355_10018344_pt1 | contig 11092 bp, 35 predicted proteins | sample TergutEmb28metaG_3_FD_89872 | JGI IMG/M metagenome (GOLD analysis project Ga0123355, IMG submission 89872) | Embiratermes neotenicus P1 segment gut microbial communities from Petit-Saut dam, French Guiana - Emb289 P1 | ecosystem: Host-associated > Arthropoda: Insects > Digestive system > Gut ...
AAACACTCGAATGAACAAACATAATACAATACAAACGTGTGCAGCCTTCAAACAAGATTACAATCGCGGTTACCTACCGCACATGGTTTCACATACGGCCAACACAAACGCATACAAAAACCAGAACTGGCATACTTGCCCAAGCTGGAGCCTGAATTTTGCGATGTTGACCGGATCATTCCTCACAAGGTAGTTCTCTAAGCAAAAAGGTCCAGCCAGTCGCACAGGTCAACCGTAAGGGAAGGTAGGAGGGGAAGAACGGCGTAAGGCGCAGGTCCGGAACAAGGGGCTACCCCAAAGTGGATATAGGGGGGGGGGGTAATCCCCTGTCGCAGCACAGTACTCAACTTTTCTTCCCTTACCTCATTAATCACTTGTCCCACATTTCCCTCAATAAACACCTGTCACCCATCCCACCATACACACCAATCCCACCCTTACTTCTGTACACACATGTGCCTCCCTTCCCTCGGTACACACATACACATACACAAATTACCATCCTTTCCATCAGTACACATCTGTCCCTCAATTCCCACACTTCACACCTGTCCAAACATACCCTCACAACACACCTGACCCTCTCTTAACACAATACACATGTGTCTGCCATCCTTACGTATACACTTGCCCAAACTTCACACAGAAAATGACTGCCCCTCCCTTGCCTCAGTACACATTTGTTACGCCATGCCCTCAGTTCAACATATCTCCCACACTTTCCTCAGTAAGCATATGTCCCATCCTTCCCTCATTACACAAATATTCATTCTTTCCCTCAGTACAAACTTATACCTCCCTACACTCGGTACACTCCTGTCAATCTTTCCTTCAACTCTCACCTATCCCACCTTTCCCTCAGTAAACAATTTTCAATCTCTTCCCTCAGTAAACACATGTCCCTACTTTCCTCACTATACACATGTCCATCCGTTCCCTCAGTGCACACATGTACCTCCCTTCACTCAGTACACCCCAGTCCCTCACTTCCCTGAATATAAAACTTTCAAACCCTTACCTCAGTTCAAAACTCTCCCTCCCAACTCTCGGTACAAACATGTCCCTCCCTTCCCTCATTTTACACATGTCCAAACCTTCCCTCAATACACACATTTCCCTTCCTTCCCTCAGTACATACCGGTACAAACCATCCCTCACAACACACCTGTCCAACTCTTTCTTTGATACAAAACTTTCCCTCAATTATTTGAAAAAAAAACCAGTCCATCCCTTCCCTATGTAAACACATTTCCCACCTTACCACAAGTACACACCGCCCCCTCCATTTTCCCAGCCCACAACTGTCAATACCCTTCCGCAATTCACACCTCTCCCACCCGCCGCAAAATACACAAATGTACCTCCTTCCACTCAGTACAAACCTGTTCCTCCCTTGATTCACTACACACTTGTCCCTCCCTTCCCTATAAACACACTTGTCCCAACCTTCCCTAAGTAAACACCCATCAATCCTTTCTCAAAATATAAACCTGAATGTCACTTCCCTCACTACAAAACTGTCCCACACTTCCCTAACAAAACACCTGTCCCACCCTTCGCTCAATTCACTAATTGCCGTCCATTTCCTCGGAACACACATGACCCACCCTTACCCGAGTACACACCTGACAATCCCTTACCTCACTACCCACCTGTCACTCTCTTCACACAATACACACCTGTTCCTTCCTTAGGTAACTACACACATGTCACACACTTCTTAAGTACACACCTGTAACTCCCATCCTTCAGGAATGCCTTGTCCAAACTTCCATAAGTACACACAAGTACCGAACTTCCTTCAATACACACATGTCCCATCGTTCCCTCAGTAAACACATGTCGCTCCTTTCCATCAATTCTCATCTGTTCTTATATTCTTTCAGTACAAATTTGCCCCTCCCTTCCCTCAGAACACACATGTCCCAACCTTTCCACAGTAATCACCTGTACCTCCCTTCCCTCAGTACACACCTGTCACATTGTTCCTTCAATACACACGTGTCCCAAACATCACAATGTACAACCCTGTCCCTCCTTTCTCACAGTAAACACCTATAGCTTCATTTCTCAATACACACCTGTCCTTCCCTAACTGCGGTACACACCTCTCCTTCCCTTCCCTCAGTAGACACCTGAACCTTCCTTCCCTCAGTACAAACCAGTCACTCCCTTCCCTAAATAAACACCTTTCCTTCCCGTCCCTCAGTACATAACCATCCCTCCGTACCCTCAGTACACAATTGTCCCTCCAATCCCTCAGTGCAAACACATCCTCCCTAACATCAGTAGACACCTGTCCCTCTCTTCCCTCAGTAAACTCCTGTCCCTCTCTTCCATCAGTACACATCTGTCCATCACTTTCTTCAGTACAAATCTGTCCCTCCCTTCCCTCGGTACACAATTGTTTCCCAATTCCCTAACTACAAACCTGTCCCTCACATTTTTCAGTACCATATCTACCACTCTTCGTCAGTACACAAGTTTCCACCCTTCCCTCAGTACACAACTGTCCCAACTTTCGCTCAGAACACTCCTGTCCTTCACTTCCATCAGTACAACCCTCTCCCACAATTCTTTCTGTATACAATTGTACTATACTTCCCTCAATACAAACCTCTTACACACTTCCTTTAGTAAACACCTAACCCTACCTTCAATCAGTACTCACCTGTCACTCCCTTCCCTCAATACACACTTGTCCCTTGTTTCCCTCAGTACACACATGTCCCGCCCTTCCCTCAATAATCACTCCTAGCTCCATACCTTCTTTACACATCTATTCCTCCCTTCAATGAAAAAATCCAGTCCTTCCTTTCCTCAATACACACATGTCCCTCCTTCCCGCAAAAATCATCTCTCCTATCATTCCCTCAGTACACACATGTCCTTCCCTTCCTTCAGTATTCACCTCTCCCTCAAAAAACTCTATGATCACCTGTCCCACATTTCCCTCAGTATACAACTCTCCCACACTTCCCTCAGTAAACACCTGTCCCTTCTTTCCCTCAGTATACACTTGTTCCGCCCTAACCTCTGTACAAATCTCTCCCACTCTTCCCTTACTACTCACCTGTCCCGCCATAACCTCAGTCCATATCTGACCTACACTTCCCTCAGTTCACACATATTCCCCCCTAACTTAAGTACACAACTGTCCCACTCTTCCCTCAGTACACAACTGTCCCACTATTCCCTCAGTACACACCTGTCCCACTATTCCCTCAGTACACAACTGTCCCACTCTTCCCTCAGTACACAACTGTCCCTCCCTTCCCTCAGCACACAACTGTCCCTCCCTTCCCTCAGTACACAAGTGTCCCTCCCTTCCCTCAGTACACACAGATCCCACTATTCCCTCAGTACACAACTGTCCCACTATTCCCTCAGTACACACCTGTCCCACTATTCCCTCAGTACACAACTGTCCCACTATTCCCTCAGTACACAACTGTCCCTCCCTTCCCTCAGTACACACCTGTCCCACTATTCCCTCAGTACACAACTGTCCCTCCTTTCCCTCAGTACACACCTGTCCCACTATTCCCTCAGTACACATCTGTCCCTCCCTTCCCTCAGTACACACCTGTCCCACACTTCCCTCAATACACACCTGTCCCACTATTCCCTCAGTAGACAACTGTCCCTCCCTTCCCTCAATACACACCTGTCCCACTATTCCCTCAGTACACAATTGTCCCTCCCTTCCCTCAGTACACACCTGTCCCACTGTTCCCTCAGTACACAATTGTCCCTCCCTTCCCTCAGTTCACACCTCTCCCACTATTCCCTTAGTACACAATTGTCCCTCCCTTCCCTCAGTACACACCTGTCCCACTCTTCGCTCAGTACACACCTGTCTCACTATTCCCTCAGTAAACAACTCTCCCTCCCTTCCCTCAGTACACAATTGTCCCTCCCTTCCCTCAGTACACACCTGTCCCACTCTTCCCTCAGTACACACCTGTCCCACTATTCCCTCAGTACACAACTGTCCCTCCCTTCCCTTAGTACACAACTGTTCCACTATTCCCTCAGTACACAACTGTCCCTCCCTTCCCTCAGTACACACCTGTCCCACTCTTCCCTCAATACACACCTGTCCCACTACTCCCTCAGTAAACACCAGTCCCTCCCTAACATCAATACACACCTCTCCCACTCTTCCCTCCGTACACACCTGTCCCAAACTTCCCTCAGCACACACCTGACCCTCCCTTCACTCAGCATACATCGGTCTCTCCGTTCCCAAAGGACACATCTGTCCCAGTCTTTTCTCGGTACACACCAGTTCATCTCTAAATTCAATACTCACGTGTCCCTCATTTCTTTCGGTACACATTTGTCACTCCCTTACACCAGTACAAACATATCAATCCCTTCCCACAAAAACAAATTTCCCTCCCTTCCTTCAATACACACCCGTCCCTCCTTTCCATCTCCTTACACATGTCCATCAATTCCCTCATTACACACCTGCACTACCTTCCCTTAATACACACATGTCCTTTCCTTCCCTCTGTAAACACCTCCACCTCACGGCCATCACTTTGCTCCTGTCCCCCCCTTCCCTAAATACACAACTCTCCATAACTTCCCTCAGTACAGAGCTGTCAATCTTTTCACTCAGAACGCACCTGTCATTCCCTTCCCTCAATACAAACCTGTCCAAACATTCCCTCAGTACACAACTCTCCCACACTTCCCTCAATATAAACACGTCCCTTCCTTCACCCAGTACACACCTGTCCCACAATTCCCCCAGTACACACTTCTCCCATCCTTCCTCCTGTACACACCTGTCCCTCCCTTCCCTAAGTTCACACCTGTCCCTCCCTTCCCCCAGTTCACACCTTTCCCTCCTTACCCTCTGTAAACACCTTTCCCTCCAGTACCACTGTACACACCTGCCCTCCTTTCCCCCCGTTCACACATTTCCCTCCCTCCCCTCTGTAAACACCTGTCCTTACCTTCCCACAGTAAACACCTGCCTTCCCGTCCCTCAATACAGATTTGACCCACAATTCTCTCAGTACAAAACTGCCCCTACCTAACTTGACTAAAAATATGTCCCTCACTTCCCTCACCACAAAATTGTCCCTCCATTACCTCAACATACAAATGTCCTTCCCATCCCTAATTACTGAACTTTTCCTCCCTTTCCTCAGTAAAACTTGTCCCACACTTCCCTCTGTAATCACCTGTCACCCATCCCACCATACACACCAATCCCACCCTTCCTTCTGTACACACATGTACATCCCTTCCCTCTGTATACACATACACATACACATACACAAATAACCATTCTTTCCATCAGTACACATTTGTCCCTCACTTCCCACACTACGCACCTGTCCAAACTTTACCTCATTACAAACCTGTCCCTCGCTTAACACAATACACATGTGTCTGCCATCCTTATGTACAAACTTGTCCCAAAATTCACTGAAAAAATTACTTCCCCTCCATTGCCTCAGTACAAATCTGTTCCACCATGCCCTCAGCTCCACAATTCTCCCACATATACCTCAGTAAACACATGTCCCACACTTCACTCATTATACAAATTATCATTCCTACCCTCAGTACAAACTTATACCTTCCTACACTCGGTAAACTCCTGTCCTTCTTTCCCTCATCTCTCACCTATCTCACCGTTCCATCTGTAAACCATTTCCAATCTCTACCCTCAGTAAACACATGTCCCAAATTTCCTCACTATACTCATGTCCATCCGTTCTCTCAGTGCACACCTGTACCTCTCTTCAATCAGTACAATTCAGTCCTTCACTTCCCTGGATATAAACCTTTCTAACCCTTCCCTCAGTTCACAACTCTCCCTCCTACCTCTCGGTACAACCATGTCCCTCCCTTCCCTCATTTTACACATGTCAATTCCTTCCCTGAATACACATATGTCCCTTCCTTCCCTTAGTACATACCTGTCATTTCCATCCCTCACAAAACAACTGTCCAACTCTTTCTTCGATACAAAACATTCCCTCATTTAATTGAGAACAAACCTGTCCATCCCTTCCCTAAGTAAACACATTTCCCACCTTACCACATGTACACACCACCCCCTCCATTTCCTCAGCCCCAACTATCACTCCCATCCCGCAATTCACATCTCCCCCACCCTTCGAAAATACACAAATGTCCCTCCTTTCACGCAGTACAAACATGTCTCTCCCTTGATTCACTACACACTGGTCCCTCCCTTCACTAATATCGCAGATGTTCCAAACTTCCCTAAGTAAACACCCATCAATTCCTTCCCACAATATATACCTAAATCTCACTTCCCTCACTACAAAACTGTCCCACACTTCCCTCACAAACACCTGTCCCACCATTCCCTCAGTTTACATATCTCGGTCCATTTCCTCGGAACACACATTTCCCACCCTTACCCGAGTACACACCTGACAATCCCTTACCTCACTACCCACCTGTCACTCTCTTCACACAATACACACCTGTTCCTTCCTTCCGTAACTACACACATGTCACACACTCCCTAAGTACACACCTGTAACTCCCATCCTTCAGGAATGCCTTGTCCAAACTTCCATAAGTACACACATGTCCCGAACTACTTTCAGTACACACATGTCCCATTGTTCCCTCAGGAAACACATGTCCCTCCCTTCCATCAATTCACACCTGTTCTTATATTCCTTCTGTAAAAACTTGCCCCTACTTTCCCTCAGAACACACATGTCCATCCCTTCCCTCAATACACAACTGTCCCTCCCTTCCCTCAGTACACACCTGTCCCAACTTTCCCTCAGTACACACCTGTCCCACCTTTCCCTCAGTACACAACTGTCCCTCCCTTCCCTCAGTACACACCTATACCTTCATTTCTCTGTATAAACCTGTCCTTCCATAACTGCGGTACACAACTCTCCTCCCCTTCCCCCAGTAAACACTTGTCCCACCATTCCCTCAGTACATAACTAGCCATCCATTCCCTCAGTACACAAATGTTCCTCCCTTCCCTTAGTACACACTTGTCACTCTCTTCCCTTAATACACAACTGCACCTCCTTTCCAACAGAACATACCAACCACCCCTTCACTCAGTACACCTGTTTCCCTCCCTTCCCTCAGTACACACCTGTCCCTCCCATCCCTCAGTACACACCTTTCCCTCACTTCCCTCAGTACACAACTGTCCCTCCCTTCCCTCAGTACACATCTGTCCCTCACTTCCCTCAGTACACAACTGTCCCTCCCTTCCCTCAGTACACACCTGTCCCACTATTCCCTCAGTACACACCTATCCCTCACTTCCCTCAGTACACACCTGTTCCTTCCTTCCTTCAGAACACACCTGTCCCTCCATTCCCTCAGTACACACCTGTCCCTCCCTTCCCTTTGTACACACCTGTTCCTCTCTTCTTTCAGTAGAAATCCGTCCCACCCTTTCCTCAGTACACACCTGTTCCCCAATTCCCTCACTACAAACCTGTCCCTCCTTTTCTCCATACCATCTCTCCCACTCTTCGCCATTACACAAATTTCCCACCATTCACTCAGTACACCACTGTCCCAACTTTCGCTCAGTACACGCCTGTCCTTCCCTTCCTCCCATACACACTTGTCCTTCTCTTCCCTCATTAAATACCTGGCCATCCATTCCCGCAGTACACACATGTCCTTCCTTTCCCTCAGTATACACTTGTCACCCCCTTCCCTAAATACACAACTGCCCCTCCCTTCCCACAGAACATACAAACCCCCCTTTACTCAGTACACAATTGTCCCTCCATTCCCTCAGTACAAACATGTCCCTCCCTAACCTCAGTACACACCTGTCCTTCCCTTCCCTCAGTACACACCTGTTCCTCCCTTCCTTCAATAAACACCTGTCCCTCTCTTCCCTCAGTATACACCTGTCACTCCCTTTCGTTTGTACACACCTATTCTTCCCTTCCTTCAGTACAAATCTGTCCCAAACTTTCCTCAGTACACACCTGTTCCCCAATTCCCTCACTAAAATCCTGTCCCTCCTTTCTTCAGTAACATCTCTCCCACTCTTCGCCATTACAAAAAATTTCCCACCCTTCACTCAGTACACAACTGTCCCAAATTTCGCTCAGCACACAACTGTCCTTCCGTTCCATCAATACTACCATGTCCCACCATTGAATCTTTATACAATTGTACCACACTTCCCTCAATACAAACCTTTTACACTCTACCTTTATTACACACCTACCCCTCCCTTCCCACAGTACACACCTATCCCTCCCTTCCCTAAATACACATCTGTCTCTTGTTTCCCTCAGTACACACATATCCCTCCCTTCTGTCAGTAATCACCTCTTCCACCATTCCTTCATTAAACATCTGTTCCTCCCTTCAAAGAAAATATCCAATACCTCCTTTCCTCAGTAAACACATGTCCCTCCCTTTCGGCAATACATATCTCTCCTTCCATTCCCTCAGTACACACCTGTCCCTCCTTTCCCCGTACACACTTCTCCCACCATTCCCTCAATACACACCTGTCTGTCCCTTCCCTCAGTACACAACTTTCCCTTCCTTTCCTCAACACATTGACATCTCTAAGTATTTTCAGTATAAATTTTCCCCTTTTTATCTCACAGTCCTGTCATATTTATGTGCCCTTCCCACAGCCACCTGCAACATTTCGTACAGTAGCATGACCTCTTTACATACCTTCACTATAGACATGTTCCTTTTCTATCAGTAACTTGACATCTTTACCTGTCCTCATTATAGTTACTTCCCCCTACACACACACACACACAGACACAAACACACACACCACACACACACACCACACACCACATACACACACACACACACCACATACACGCTACACAACTAAGGCACTTTCCTTTCCCCTGCACAAATACATATATTTATACCCATGTTTTACCAAATGTTTGTATTAGTAAGGTTAATTGGTTTATGAACACAGTAAAATTAGTTGGAGTTTAAAAGAACCGACCTACACCTCAATATTCACATGTAACTTTAGAATATCAGTAGATCTGTTTAGCATGTCTACAGTTTAAATTTATTAATACACAGTTATACAAACATACATAGTATTTGTTTGAATATTCTGGTAATCATGTGATACATATGAAGATGTTTAAATATGTATATGTTTTTCACTTTAAATTACTGCTTTGTAAACCAATTTTGTGATTGAAATTTACTGAAAATTCTGCATTTGGTTGAAACCATAAACTGTATACATTAGAGGGATGTTTAAAAATTGATCCCATTACAGCCCCTGTTTGGTCCAGATGGTGGATACAAGTATAGCTTTACTCTTTCTTCACCGCAGCATAAAAGAGTGTGAGTGTTCAGCAGTAATCCGCGGACGCAATTTCCCCTGGGAAAGAAATGGTAAGCACTCTACATTTGGCTTGGAAGGCCCCAAGCCCGGTCTGGACTGGCGGAAAATCTCGTCCTACCGGGATCCGATTCCAAACCCTCCATCCCGTAGACATTCGCTATACCAACTGAGCTACCAGCACACGTAGAGTCTGTGTAGTGGAATATTTTTCGGGACTGTAATAGAGAAAAAGTTATCATCAGTCATTCACATCAAAAACAAACAAATAATAAACCGTTAGTACGTAAGAAATATAAAAACATTTGATCCGCATTAATATTATCCTAAACGAACTGTTGTTTCAAAAGAAGATATAAGGAAATATTTGTAATTTTTGTTTTATTTCTTACATTTTTTTAATTCAATTCTGAATACAATGAAATATGACAATGCATACATTTAACACTTAAAAAACTTAAAGTGCATTATATTACAGCCACGTAATTATCATTGTCATTACTGTACATTACAAGATAAAAACTTGTAATAACTCTATACCCTACTGGTAGCTGAAGAAAATAAAAAATGTTGTTACAAACTCAATTTCTTCTTGCAAGTACGAAATCAGTAAAAGGAGAATTTGTTCTGCAAAAGCAGGTTAAGTAACGTTTGAGATGCTGTCTGAACTGAGAACCGGTACAGATCAGAACGACAGGATTGAGACAGGGATTGATTGAAAGGAAACAGTTTGAAATTGGATAAAAGTACTGAAATTTGTATTGCGAAGGATAAACACTTCTTTTAGAGAATAATAAAAAATCTTCTTGACTGCAAATTAAATAGGACCAAAAGACCTGATAAGGCACATAGCTGATCATAAAAACAACAGTCAGACCCAGGACAATATTTGCAGCATTTCTGCGTGTTTTGTGTTGAGAAATTTAGGTCCCCTCAGATATAGAATGACAGCATTCTACAAGATGGCGGGTGGTCATGGTGTAAGTGAAGGCAATCACACAGAGAGGAAGTACACAAGTTACTAAGAGTTCAAAAATAACCACACGTTGATAGTACGCTAGATTATCAATCACTTCTCCTAGACACAGTGTCCTTGACAGAGTTGATGGAATGGCGAATAATGCAGCCAAATTCCACACTCAAAAAAATGTAACCACAATATTTCGCCATGTTGGTGTTGAAGAGACACGGACATTAAATGGTTTCACAGTTACTCTGTACCGCTGGATGCTATACACAGCTACAGAGTATGCTTACAGACCGACTGGCAAAAGGCGGGAAAATGGAAAGAAAATACACGTAAATTTACCGCTTAACCACGTGTCGGATATTCTAATTGCACAAGTTTCGAAGAAAAGTACCGTTAAATATATGATATCGCTTATAGCCAAGTTAAGGATGTACACATTGGGAACAGTTCGCATGTCCTTGTTGCATATGATAATGATCAGAAGAACGACGTTGGCGGTTGTACCGAATATAAAGGAAAATACATATACTGGTAGTTGGTACTGCTTTAAACACTCAATATCCTATTCGTACCATGTCTCCACAGTGTCAGGTTATACATTTTTTTTGTAACTGCAGTTTTATTTTTGTAGTACCCATAATATTTTATATTACACTCTAAGCACTGTCCTATCACTAACACCCCCCCCCCCCCCCCCCCCCCCCCCCCCCCCCCCCCCCTCTCTCCCGCGCCCTCCCCCCCACCCACAACTATAACCTCCACCCCTTTTTTTTGTCCTC
>Ga0123355_10018345_pt1 | contig 11092 bp, 3 predicted proteins | sample TergutEmb28metaG_3_FD_89872 | JGI IMG/M metagenome (GOLD analysis project Ga0123355, IMG submission 89872) | Embiratermes neotenicus P1 segment gut microbial communities from Petit-Saut dam, French Guiana - Emb289 P1 | ecosystem: Host-associated > Arthropoda: Insects > Digestive system > Gut ...
CCGACGTAGCGATACAAAATCAAGCCCATTTGCTCGCGGGTGATATTCACATTCGGCGCGAAATAGCCGTTTCCAACTCCGCTGACAATCCCATTCGCCGCCGCCCATGCGATTGCTTGGCTGTACCAACTATCATCGGCAATATCGCTGAAATCACCGCCGTTGTAGGCGTTTGTACTTCCCGCGAGCCGCCACAGAACCGTCACAAACATTGCTCGCGTCGTCGCCGCGTTCGGCGCGAAATAGCCGTCACAAACACCGTTTAGCAAACCACTTTCAACAGCTTGCGAAACATACGGCGCAAACCAATCGGTTGGCGAAACGTCGGTAAACGTCCGTTCCACAGGTGTTTGAGAGTTGTTGTTTGCAGTAGCGTTGTTGCTCGTCGGTGGATGCGTGAATACATTGCCGCTCGGGCGATTGTTGTTCCAATTTGAGTTGTTATTGCCCGGATTGTTATTGTTATTATTTTGCGGCGCTGTCACGGTAAAGCGCAAATCCACAGTCGCGCTCGCGCCCTCAACGGTAGTAATTGTAGCTATTGTATTATGCGTTCCAACAGGCAGGTTAGCGTTTACATTGATTGCAATCGTGCGACTTTTCCCCGGTTCTAAAACCGGGTTTGGAAGATTTCCAAACGTGAAGCCGGCAACTTGCGGCAACGGATTTAATGTCAGTTCAACATCGCCGGTGTTTGTAATTGTAATAGGTATCGCGCCGGGATTTGGACTGCCTTGCTGTATCGTACCGAAATTAATTGGCGCCGGCGTGATTTGCAACGCGTTAGGTGGTGGTGACACATCCTCACACTCGCCGTCACAGTCGTATTCGCCGCAGTCGGGGCAGGGTTCGGGCGGTGGTTCAACAACACATTCACCGTCGCAGTCGTATTCGCCGCAATCGTCGCAGGGTTCGGGGCAGAAATCAGATTTCACGGTGAAACTTACGTCAAAAAATATCGTATTTCCGTTTTCGTCGGACACAACAACAGTCGCAGTATGTGTTCCTACTGCCAAATCAGCATTTGGAGCTATCGTCAAAAGCGTCCTTTCAAACCATAACGTAATAATTGGTAATTCTTCTGTTGTAAGCGTAAAACTGCCAGCATTTTCACCTAATAAAACAAAAGTAAGCTCGCCAGTTTGATCTGGGTTCGAGTTATGTACTATAATTTCATGAGGAACCGGAGCTTCATATGGAATGGTAACAGTTCCAAAATCATGATTATTACCGCGCGGCTCTAGCGTTACCCCCCGAATCGGCGGAATCGGCGGATTATATTCTTCAACTACTGTTAATGAAACATCTCTGCCAACTAAACTTCTTGGCATTTCGAGAACAATATTCCAATAAGCGTTCATAGGTAAAGGAGTAGTGGTCAAGCGTTTTTCTACTTCAACGTCAATTAAATTACCTATTCCTCTAACTGATAAAACTTGAACTTGCCAAGAAATACTAAGACTTTCTAGTTCTATAAAAATTAAAAAACTATCCTCAAAAAAAGAGCCGTCATATTTTGGGTTAAGGAAAACATCTGTTTCTATAGGGTAAAAGTGGTTCGGCGCAATACCATGTCTTATAAGTTGAGCGAAAGGTTCTATATTTTTGTTATAAAAATCAGCTAATTCCCTAGTAGATGTAATTTTCACAATATTTTGAAGCGGCTCATCATTACCATACCCCTCTAAGAAAAACAAAGTGTTTTCAACATACGGAGTTAAGTTCTCAGTTTCTTGCGCCCCTGCCATGGAAATTACAAAAACACTCATCACAATAGCAATTGCTAAAATTATGCTTAAAATACGTTTCACACTAAATCCTCCTTACCAAAATTAACGTGCTACCGTCCTAAATTATAATATGTACACATTATAACATGCTTTCCTAAAAATGTCAAATTATTTGCTTTTAACTTATGGCTTAGGACGGCAATTAGTGAAAAAATCAGAACTCAAATACTGCCGGATGTATGAAATTAACACCAACATCAGCTCCAATTCTTACATAATCATCGCGTGTAAAGCTTCTAAGATTTGAGTGATTAACGGATCCTGCTCCAAATCCCGCATTATTTATGGAAGTAGGTCCCCACCACGATACCATTGTATCCGGCTCCTGTCTAACAACTGAAAGACCTACACTTGTTCCACGACGCGTCAACATGCGATCAAAGAGGTTTGCATGAGTAAATTGAAAATTTGTTCCGTTAAAGCTTAAACTAGGAAAAGTTATTTCTAAATCATTCGTTAAAAATGAAATATTAACATTTACTCCTGCGGCACTGTTTACCAAATGGCGAGGGTTGACTGCAAAATAATAATATCCTGTGCCGTTAGCCGGAACTGTAAAATCAATAATTCTTACATTATTTCGATTGGAAGTAATTGATCTGATAGGCTCTATACTACCCACTCTTCTTAAATAAAAATCAACAACATCCATATCATTTTGGGAAATTATCATATTCGTATGCCGCTTATCGTATACCATAACCGCTCTTATTCTTTGTCCCGCAAAAAAGAATATGGGGTCTGAATTTTGTTGTCCTGATGATCTGATTTTAAAATCTATGCTTGTAGCGTGTTGAGTCGCATTAACTGACCTTGCGGCATCAACAAGTCCTGCGCCACTTCTTTCGCGTAAGTGTTCGCTGTCAAACGCTATAGGGTTATTGGAGTGGGGCGCTATTCGACTATCATCCGCCGCCAAAACTAATCTCGCTTTAGCGGCGCGAGGGTTAAACCTTAACTCCGGATTTGCTTCCATCATTTGAGCGACAATGCCGGATGCAATTGGCGCGGCGGCGCTTGTTCCACCTGTACTGCCAAGTCTATTGCCATGATTAACCCAAGGAGCACCTTCTCCCGGCGCGGCGATGTCAGGTTTGTTAGGTAAAAACGAGCTGATAATATGTGATGAGCTTGAGTGCATATTAAAAGGAGGGGTAGTGCGACTTACCACATCTGCATTGCCGACAGTAATTACATTTAAGGCCTTTCCTGGTGTGCCTACCCTCCATGAACCGGGATTGCCGGAATTATTATTGCCTGCCGAAACTATAAAAACTGCGCTTGCTCTATATAATACTGCGTCAAGAGCCTGTTCTAATGTATCATATTCAACATCAAATCCTATATCAACACTTGCATTTATTACACTTACATCCCTATCCAAAAGCATTTGAATTCCGGTCATCAGTGAAGGTTCATCAAATTGTTCAAAGGGCATCATATAAAGTTTGGCGTTTGGCACAACCCCTTCATAAATTACACCATTAAGAGTTACCGCATCACCGCCTAATAAACTCGTTGTCATGCAGCCATGATAACGCCAACCAACATGTTGTTGCGCAGGAGGCAACGGAGTAACACCTGGCGGTATTACAAATTCAAGTCGTCCTTCACTATAAGCTCTAGCAAGTTGTGGAGCACTAGAACTCGCAATTATTTCATTTTGCTCAATAATTGCTACGCTTACATTGGTACCTCTAAAACCTGAATTATTATTAAATAAATTGCTTTTTGTACCTGTAACGCCATCAGCAAAAATCCTAGAAAGGAAATCATTAGAAGAAAGTGAAGGTGGCTGTATGAAACGTTCTCTTTCTGCTACCGGCAATATAGCAGTAACTTTCGAATTCATTGCATGCTCTATAATTTCATCTTTGGTTAAATTAATTATTATAAAAGGAGCATAGGTACTTTTATGCAATATACGTTGTTCATACTCATGATTTGCATATCTTTCAATAAATGCACCATTATTTGTTTCATACGTTTCTCTAATTACTCTTCTTTTTTCTCTGATGTATGTATCTGCCAATTCGTGAAGTGCCGTATGCAACAGATTATCAAAGTGGTTTTCTTCATCGTAAATTTCATCGTTAATGTCAAAGTGGTCATTGATATTAAATTGCGTAGCGTGTGCTATGGTTTCCTCAACTTGTTGGACAACTTCAGGAACGATTTCCTCATTGAAACGTTGCGTATTTTCAAACACACTAGGATTCATGCCTTTTTCTGTCATAGCGCTTTCGATTATTCCGTAATCAACATCTTGTATCCATAACCAAACGGATATCAAATCATCATAAGATGACGATTCCATAACTTCCCACAAATCAGAGTAGATTTTCTCGCGCCATGACGTTTCAGTTTCACTTATAATAGTGCTATGTACAAATATTGTCAATGTGCTTAACAACAATACTGCTGTCAATAAAAATGATAATAATTTAAAATTCTTTTTCATATATATTCAATCCTTTCTTAATGCTTATAACCTTATTATTTTTGCATACCTTATTTTGAAAAAATTTTTCTACATATTATACACAAAAACTATTACTGTCATTGGCTCAGCTTCTGTAGGTGCTCGTTTCGCTCTAAGTGTAATGGTATTTACAATTCTAGATGCTCTCCAATTTGTCAAAATACTTGGATTATCGCTAGCTCTAAATGTAAAATTTGTTGAATTTAAAACGTTATGACTATCCCTATGAAAACTAAAATCTGACTCATCAAAACTTAGCGAAAACTCCATATTATTTAATTCGTTTTCACTTGCAGTTACAGCAATTGGTATAGACAAAAAGTTACCTACGCGTAGCGATGAAGAAGGTATTATTTCTAAAATACTCATATTAGTTGACGCAATCCTCAGAGTATACCATTCGCCCACGTCTCCGGTAATTTTTATATAATGCTGTTGCTCACCTTGAATTTTATAGTATCCACCAATTGATTGTAAGGGCATCAGTCCTTCAGAATTTCGAGTATAAAGCTTGATTTCAGCATTTCCGGTAGTTTCAATGTCAAATATTCCACTTTCCGGCACAGTAAACCTTAACCAATCTTCATCTCCGTCAAAATCAATTCGCCCCTCAATCAGCCTATCAATCGGAACTAACGTCGCAGTATCTGGTGTATTTCCAAAAAAGTCTGCATGATTAGCAGTCAAATTTATCGGAAGCGTAGCAGGTGTATTAGTGGCCTGTACAATAATTCTTGTATAAAAGTCCTCAACATTATGTTGGGTAAGTGGCTTAGTAATTGTAAATACTTGCGACACTCCGCTTGCAACATTTGAATTTCCAAAAGGAAGAGGTTCTATAAGATTAAACATTCTACTATCATAATTAAAACGCGAAACCATGCTAATGAATACGGGAATGCTTGATGCCCTACGATTGGTTATGGTTACCTGAATTTTTAAATTGCCGTCTTGATGTAAAATTCGCTCTGTTATAGTACCATTGTTTGATATCAAAACATCTATATCCACACCGTCCACCCTTGATAACGAAAATGGGTCCAAAAGAGACATCAACGAATCTATTTCAAGTAATTCTGATTCATTCATATACAAATCATCATCTTGAAAAATGCTAAAACCTTGAGCAGTTGAATTTTGGATTATAATTGGCTCTGCAAATGGAATCATACTACCAAAATGTAGATCATTCCCTTCAACCATAAATATTTTCACTTTATGATTATCTAGATTATTTGGCAACTCAAGTGGAGTGAAAAGTGTTCTATTCGTTGACGGTTCTACTCCAACACCTATAGCAGTATAATCAACCAAATTTCTGTTTTTGTCATATAACGCAACTAAAAACATCATATTTTGTGTTTTGGAATCATCATTGTTTTGGACAGTAATTCTAGGTGTTAAAGTCCGATTTGGAAGTAATACAGAATTTGAATTTACATTTATATTTGAAAAAGTAGGAACAACCATACTTGTCGGTTCTTCGGGTCTAATCTCTCTAATCACCGACGCGTTACCTACATCAAAGGTGGCACTTTGCACCATCGGATCATTTTCAAAACTTACAAGAACTTGATAAGTTCCATTTGGCGCATCTATTAAAGTATTATTAAAATTAAATTCTCCATTTGAGTTGCTCTCAACTTGATAAATCATCTCAATACCGTTATCCGGTCTGAAAATTCTGATCAACACTTGAGAATTAGCAGGCGAAGTCCCTGTTATTGAAACAGTATCATTATTAAATTCTGCATTCATACTTCTTTCTCTCTCCGGCAAGGTCAATCTCGGACGCAAATCTTCATCGTCATTTCTGCTTGACGCGACAGTTACAAGCCCGCTTCCGCGCAAAATTGATAGTACAAACCCAAAGCTTGTCGCGTTTGGATTTTCATTAAAATAATTTGTCAACGCATCAGTCAAGTCAAACTCAAGACGGTGTGGAAACTGTATTTGGTTAAGATATATCATATCAGAACTCACTGTCGGTCGAGTTGCCCATTGATAATATCTGAAATGTTCTCTTGCCGTAATTCTCGCTCTATACGCGTCCCAAGCAGTCATCCAAGTGCCTGTTGACCCCAAATTACGAACTACGTTATTAGAACCGTCTCGCATCCAACGCGGATACTGGGTGTGTATCCTATCACCCATATTAGTAGGCAATAAGTGAAGGTCAATATTCCGCCTTTGCGCCGTGCCATGTGTGTCTGTGACATATAAACTGAATATTATTCTGTCTTTGCTGTCGGGCGAAGCGTTTCTAATCGCCGCGATTTGCTCAGAGGTTAAATCGAACCGCATAAAAGCTTCGCGATACGCTCCGTTTGTCGCACTGGTCGCATGATTTGTGCCGATTTGCAAATCTGCGGTGGTAGCCGCCGCTTGCCAGTCAAGTCCGTTGTAAAATCTATAACTCCACTCTGTTTGACGGAAAAGACCGCGATCATTGCGCACAAACAAATCCACCGCCGGGAAAACGGTCAATGGTTCTTCGGCGCATACAATCTGCACCGTCACCGTGCCGCTGAATCTGCCAATTCCCATGCCCCAAGAGGGATTCATTATGCTTTCATCCCAAGAATATGTAACGCTTGTTTCATTTTCAGGTATATTATTCCATGTGATATGTAGATGGGTTTGATCTTGAGAAACCTCGCCATCACGACCACGGAAATATGGCAATACCCCCAAATAATGTGTACCTATAGCAATATTTTGAACAACAAGTGGGTTCGCGCGATGTACCATTTGGGTAACACTTTGATTTCGCGCACCAACCTGACTGGAATGATAAGTCAATTCGCGCAATGGGCTGATATCACTAATTCTGTTATTAGCCAATTCCAAATGAAATAACGAAGTCATCTCGCTTAGTGGTGAAATATCAATAATTCTATTGTTAAACAAAAGCAATTGACCCAAATCAACCAGTCCTGATAATGGCTCAACACAATTGATATCATTACTGTTCATATGCAACGACCATAAATTTGTCAAGCCTGATAGGGGTTCAATACAGATAATACGATTGTCGTTCAAAACTAACAATTCTAAATTAACCAACCCGGCTAGCGGTCTTACATCGTTGATATGATTATTGTTTAACTGCAAAAACATTATATTTGCTGTTGCGGACAATGGCGTAATATCGCTAATCATATTGTGAGATAAATTGAACATTTGTAAGTTAACCATTCTATTCATTGGCGGGATACTGTTAAGTCGGTTGTGGCTTGCGTCCAAGTCCACCAAATTAGTCAAGTTCTGTATTCCGTTAAGAGTTGTAAGAATATTGTGACTTATACTCAACACTTCAAGATTTTGCATATTAGCCAGTTGAATAACACTGCTGATTTGATTGCCGTTCAAATTCAAAGATCTCAAATTAGTCAAATTTTGAAGCCCCACAAGTGTTGTAAGATTATTACCGCTTAAAACCAAAATTTCAAGATCCCGCATATGGACTAAATAGTTAGAAATACTACCGATTGGGTTGCCGCCCAAGTTCAAATCCCTCATATTAGTCATATTTCGCAACGGCGTAATATCATTGACTCGATTACCAAGCAAATTTAACGACATCAAATTTGTCAGCGTTGATAGCGGTGCAAGATCGCTAATTTCTTGAAAAGACGCGGTAAATACAGTTAACCCTCCAAGATGTTGCATGCCTTCCAAATTAGCAACTCTTGGCGTACCGCTATTTATAGAAAGGCGCGTTATCGAATTTAACTGCGAGTGTGTTACATCACAATTGAGAGTTTTGCGCAAAGTGGTCGCAATCGCTTGCGCCAGTCTTTGGTCAGGGAAAAGGCTTCCTATTGTGCCTAATGGTCTATCTGAAATAGGCACGGTCACCGTGCCGCTGAAATGACCGATATTTCCTCGACTTCCAGTTAAAACTTGATTCCAACCATACGAAACTGATTCAGGAATTTCATGCATATGATACCATGACCATGTAATACCAGTCCCTTGAGAATTAGGAACACCACCGGGAGTCATTGGAAATATTTCAAGAGTACGCCAATTATTATCTATCACACTTTTAGTGACGCTGAATGGATTTGTAAAAGGTTGTGATTGTGTAAAAGTTTGATTACGCACATCAAGCGAACCGGAGCTGAAACGATCCATTGGAATAAGGCTACTAATTTGATTACCACTCAAATTAATCCAACCGCTAGTTATTTGTGACAGAGAACTAATATTGCTTATTTTGTTATGGCTAAAATCCAAAATAATTCCCGGCTTTTCAACCCCAAATACTATTGATAAAGGACCAATATCACTTATTTGATTATGCCTCAACTCTAGTTGGTGCAAACGAGTTATATTTGAAAGCGGTCGAATATCTGTGATTTTATTATAGTTTAAAATCAGCCATGACCACTCAGTCATATAGCGAAGCGCCTCAATATTTTCAATTCGGTTGTTGCTCAAATCCAACCATTCCAAGTTTTCTAAATAGGAAAGTGGTTGTATGCATACAATTTCATGATCAATCAAATCCAACCACTGTAAATTTGTGAGATATTGTATGCCTTCAATGCTTGTAATTCGACTGCCTTCCAATCCCCATTCAGAAAACCATGTAATTCCGCCTAATTCAGCTTCTGTAACCGAGTCATTGATATTTTTGTCCAAAAACGACGCTACTCTTTGCGCCAAAACGTCATCTTCGAAAAGTTCTTCAATTGTTCCCAAAATAGACGAACTTCTGAATGAGAAAGCTGATATGCCTACAAATCCTGTAAATCCGGCAAATGTTCTATGCTCAAAAACCATAGACAATTCCTGAAAATATCTTAAATCTTCCCGATCTATCACAAAATTGTTCCACATAAAATCGCCAGTCGCTTGGTTAAACACAACTTGATTTCTCAGCAAATACGGCGCTATCGGATATCCGTATTCATCAAAAGCAATGTTCGCCGAATCAAATGGGGACATCCAAATTGTATAAAAAGGCGCACGGATTTGATCTTCAACATCAGCTATTTCGTCATCAAGTTCCGAACGCTCTGTAATTTCTAAATTATTCATTTCTAATTGAGCCATTTGAGCCATATTTCGCGGCATTATTTCCGTTTGCGCGATTTCTTCGTTCAGTCTATCTCTCATTTCTATTGCAAACTTTCGAGTAAGTGTTGGACGTTGGCGAGGCAAAACATCTCGACTAATTTGATGTGGCTCTGCGTCATCCTCGAACGGTGGCAACGACCACTCCCACTCGGTTTCGATAAGCTCGTTATCGTCCGGATCCTGTGCGATTTCCTCTAAATCGTCAGAATCTGTAACGATCAGATTGTTATCAACCTCGTCAATCGGATCTTCGAGCGTGATGCGAATAATTTCGTCATCATCATAGTCCGCAATCGCCCATAACACGCTGATTGACAGCATGAATAGCATCGCGATTGTTAACACTAGACTAAATAGTCTTTTTTTATTCATTTGTTTCTCTCTCTCCTATTCGGTTTAGATTTAATTTATAGTTTTTTCCTGCTCTGTTAATTTTTAGCTATCACATCGAACTCTCCTCCTTTCTTTCGAGTAATTTATGCAGTTTTACCTATAATCTTACATTTTAAGTAAAATTTTGTCAAGAGTTTTAGAAAAATAAGCATTTAACATAAACAAACTTTTGTTATCCTTGAATTTTTCTTTCGTATGTGCTATAATTTCAGAAAACATTTTCAAAATTCGGAACAACTAATTCTTCGGCATAAATAACATAATGTAATTTATTTTAAGATGCTTTTTGAAAAACACGCCTGCCATAAAATTTAAAGAGCAAAATATGATATTTTTTTGTTGTAATACACTAAATCTTGTGATAATATATGCATGTGAAAATTTTAAAAAAGGAAAATTTATTATGTCAGTTCGCTTAACAAGGTTTAGCATACCTTTTGGTGGAGTGTCGCGAGAAAGAAAATCAACTGCTAATGAAGGATTATTATGGCTTGTGATTGAGTTGGAGAGTAGGATGCTAATTACTTATCCTTATCAAAGAAAAGTTGGAATACATTGGGAAGAAGACTCTAATTATTGTGCACAATCTGCATTAGACTTGAAAAGTAAAATCACTTTAATTGTTGGAACTTATGATTTTTCAAACAAGGGCAGAAAAATATTAATGTCTATGATTGATGATATAAATACTTTGCTTGATGAATTAGCGCAAATTAAACATAATGTTGAACTTGTAGAAGGTAATAATAAAAAGAGGTTTTTAAATTCTGTGAAGCAATATAAAGAAAAAGTATCTGAAAAAATATCTGCTCTATATGAAATTTATGGAAAATTTTTAAAAAATAAAAATTTCGATATTTTTGAACAACTAAATAATTAGAATAAAATACGGAGTTGTCTTATCGGTGTAAAGCAACGAGAAACATGTCAATGGTAGATGAGTATGCTATAATGAATTATATTTTGTAATTACGAATTCTCTAATTAGCGGGTAAATATAAAGGTACCATCGATATTTTCAATTCAAGGTTTAGTTGCCGCTTTTTTCCAAATTAGTGCTTTTAGTGTTCGCAACACCTGTCGCGAAGCCTGCGCCGACTACTGTTCCGATGTAGGTTGCGGCTATTTTAAGTGTCGATACTTTTTTCAATATTATCACCCATGTAAATTATATGAAATTACGTGGGGATTATATGTTATTGAATGTGCGCCCTGCGGGCGCGGAGCTTTATTCAGAGCGAGGCTCTGTGAGCATTGTGTCCTGCCGGACGGGCGGTAAGGGCTCTGCCCTTACCAATCCCGGTCGCCTATGGACGCAAACGCAAAGAACGCGATTTGC
>Ga0123355_10018346_pt1 | contig 11092 bp, 8 predicted proteins | sample TergutEmb28metaG_3_FD_89872 | JGI IMG/M metagenome (GOLD analysis project Ga0123355, IMG submission 89872) | Embiratermes neotenicus P1 segment gut microbial communities from Petit-Saut dam, French Guiana - Emb289 P1 | ecosystem: Host-associated > Arthropoda: Insects > Digestive system > Gut ...
CTATGGGCACTCCATCAATAACTTCAGTGCAGAATCTAAAATTCGCATAGTCGCTAAGGCGTGTGCGAAGCCAAGTCTCCAGTTCGGTATTGTTAGCTTTTGCCGTGCAAGGATTAAATGTTGTGCCAAGCAGTTCGTGTGTTTTGTCGTCAACGCCCCAGATGACGTATGCTTTGCTCTTTTCGTGTAGAGTTGCTGAGTTCGCAAGTGCACTGATATATTCCCCGATATCTGAGGGCTTTGCGTTGTTATGCTTGAACTCAACCCATTCAGTTTCATCTGGCAATGTTAGCAGCTCACGCACCAGTGACTCGTTACTCACAGACAACCCTCCATTTTTTGATAGTCATGTAAACAAATATCAGCCATTCCATTATAGCGGCATGTGGCACGAATTCGACTCTCGAATCAATTCTGATTATTGCTGACACAATGGGGCAGAAGAATGAGATTGGCAGGAGCAATAAATCCAGCAAAATCAATGGAAGCAAGGCTCGTGCTTTGTATATACATTCACTAACGTGAGTCGCACAACAAAGTACCTTGACGGGGGAAGCCCCGTACCCCTTTAGAGACTCTAGGGTCTACTCTGCCGCATCAATCTTTATGTTCAGGAGCGAACGCCTAACCAGCTAGGCGGCAGCGCTTGTGGAGGAGACTCCACACCTCTGAAGATTCAATTTGCGCTGAGGAAAGTAACCAGCAAGCAAAGTCTTATTTTTCCACCTAGATAGTGATGCACTAGCTAGGTGGCTGTTTTGGGCTGTGCCTTAGAGGTATGGAGCCTCCTCCGCGAATTAGACACGATTCTGCCCTATGCAGCAAGCAATTCCGCTCGTCATATTCTTGAAAGTAGTGGCACTAATCAGTTGACTTCAAGAGGTGTAGAGGGGCACGGGGCTTCCCCCGTCAAGGTGTTTTGGAACTGCCTTGCGGAGCAAGTGTGGATACAAAGCACGAGTCTTGCTTCCGCAAATCTTGCTAGTTGTTCCACTGCCAAAATTTTGAAATTATTCATTTTCTCATTCTTGTGGCTGTGTCTGTTTATGCTGATAGAATAGGGACATGGCAATTCTAAAAACATCTATCATTATCTTGGAAGACTCTAATCTATGAGTAGGCTGAATGTGTCTCAGCAAATACAGGATGGACAGGTCACTTTATATGACTGCCTGTATGACATAGTGCTGGAAGACGCTCTTGTGCCTAGTCGATGGGACTCATTTCAATTTATTGATCTTTTTGCTGGTATAGGTGGTGTAAGGCTTGGGTTTGAAAGTGTTGGAGGAGTTTGCACTTTTTCTTCCGAATGGGATGAGATGGCTGCCAAAACTTATTATGCCAATTTTGGAGAAGTTCCCAAGGGAGATATAACAAAGATTGCGGTAAGTGATATTCCCAATTTTGATATTCTCTTGGCAGGATTTCCTTGTCAGCCGTTTAGCATAATCGGTGACAAAGAGGGATTTGAGCATGAAACGCAAGGCAATTTATTTTTTGATATTGTCCGCATCCTCAAAGAAAAACAGCCCTCTGCCTTTATGTTAGAAAATGTTAGAAATCTTACTGCACATGATGGGGGCAATACTTTTAAGGTGATAATAAAACACCTGAAATCGCTTGGCTACAATGTACACTACAAAGTGCTCAATGCGCTTGATTACGGAGTTCCTCAGAAGCGTGAACGTATCTTTATTTGTGGTTTTCTTGAAAATGTTGATTTTTACTTTCCGCAGCCCATATCAGACTCAAAGAAAAAGTCTTTGACTGACATCTTAGAATTGGATAGCGAATTAGATGAAAGCCTATGGGTAAAGGATTATATTCGAGATAGTAGAATTGAAAGAATGAAGCGAGAAATCGCACGACCTTATATCACCCATGAAAATGTCGGAAAATCTGTAACACCGCATCATTTTTCATGTGCATTGCGGGCAGGAGCTTCTGCAAATTATTTACTGGTTAACAATGAGCGAAGATTGTCTGCGCGTGAGCTACTTCGATTGCAAGGGTTTCCTGATTCGTTTGAAATTGTTGTTTCGTACAGTGCTATTCGTAAGCAAACTGGAAATAGTGTGGCTGTGCCAGTTATAAAGGCGGTGGCTGCAGAAATGTTGAAAGCTCTTAAAGTGCATGAAGGGGAAAAGAATGCAGCAAAGTCCAGACAGGGAAATCGCAAAAGATGCACTAGACAACCTGATCCGCAAATCACGCATCCACTTATACAAGCCAATTCAAATTGCAGAAATACTGCATAAAGTACGAACTCAGCCAAATTCAATTAATCTTAGCAATCTTGAGGACTATAGAAACAAAAGTAAGAAGTGGCGAGATGATGTTACTCGGGAGCTTATCGGTACTACTTGTACAAGCAGTGCCCGATTTCAGGATGACCTATTTAACTCAAATGCAATTCCTCCAACAATTCTTATAGAGTTGTCTAAAGAAAATATTCGCACGAACGGCGCGGTAGAAGGATACATATATCAAAACTTTTTCAGCAGGTACGCTCAACTGTCTGAAGCTTTGAATTATGCGCGAAGTGCTTCAAAAGATGATTTCATAGTCACAGACTTTATTGGACGATTTCGTCGAGAGCCAGGGCTGCGGCGAAGTATAGATAAAGTTTATGAGATTGTTGTTTATTCTCTATTTGCAGCACTTGTTGAGGCTCTCGAATTAGAGGTTCTTGTTTCTGTTGATGAAGCAAATAAAGATGCTCTTGCCGAATTTGCAGATTTTGCAAAAATCGTAATGAGCTTGGATATGGATAATTTGTTTAGAATACAGGAAGCGAAAGTTTATCGAGTGGGGGTTGCAAATGCTGCCGACAGAGGACTCGACATGTATGCCAATTGGGGTCCTGCAATTCAAATCAAGCATGTGAACTTGGATGAGGCATTAGTTGAAGAGATTGCTGGGAGTGTTACCAGCGACAAGATTGTAATAGTTTGCAAGGATGCTGATGAGAAGTTAATAATGTTGCTATTGAATCAGCTAGGATGGCAAAACCGAATTCAGGGAATAGTTACTGAAGACAATCTGGTTTGCTGGTATGAAAAGGCACTGAGGGGAGTCTTTTCAGAGAAATTGGGCGAAAGACTTTTAGAGTATCTTCGTGATGAAATGGTCTATGAATTTCCAGCAGCTGACGATAAGCCCAAAATCCTTGAGAATCGTAAATACGATGCAGTGACTGATCAATTTTGGAGCGTATAGAAATATTTGGACTAAGTATTGATAGGTTTGAGCGTGACGTAAAAAACGGTAAGTTGTCGCAGTTCCTTTTGAAGTGCCTACTGTTTTACTTGTCTTGAAATGCAAAACCACATGCGAACGCTAACGGGAAGCGATGGGTGCTTTTATCGGAATGAATTGTGCTTCGATGAGACGGATGGTGAAATGATTGCCTTGAGAGATATTCGAGGGCTTGGACTCAATAAGAGCGAGAAGGTACTTTTTGCGCAATGGGAAATGGTTCTCATCTGTGCGAAGAATGAACGCACAGATGACTACAATAGCGCATTAACCTGCGGTGTCTACCAGATATTTGCAGAGCTAAATACCAAGTATAAGGATGAAGTAACAGGTAAAACAGTATGGGATAACGTTGAACTTAATTCGGCACTGACCGCGCTAAAGAAAATGGTTGCAGAGTATTACAACACAGAGATAGTGCCCACATTGTTTCAATACGAGCTTCTGAAATAGATGATCGGAACCGCAGGAAGTTAGCTCAGTGACAGTATATCTTTGATGTGGCGACTAATCTTCATTGTGAATATCCTTACGGCGAAATGTTCATAGTGTCAGCTAAGAGTTGTGCTGTGTCATAACGATGGAAGGGATTGGGCAATTAAAAACTAATTGGGTGGTGGACACAGCCCAAGGCGTATGCACGTCAAGAAAGGGACTATCATTCGGATACAGATTCGACATATTGGGGTGTCCCGGGATGACCGCCAACAGTTTGTGGTTATCAACAATGGGAGACATGCGCAAGCAAAGTCAACGATAGAATCACCGTGGAAACTCAAAATGGGAAACCGAAGCTTCCGTGAAGAACTACAATGGTATTTGGAAGAGTATCTATCATTTCCCACTTCAGATTATCAAGGGCGAGCTCAAGCAGTTCAAGACATGCGATCATGCTGGGGGCGAAAATGTTTCGCTGCTTTGTTCGGTGAGGGTTGTGCGCAAGACTGGTATAGTATTGCTAGGCAATGTGATCTGACTAAGCTAAAACTTGAGATAATCAGTGACGACGCAGAAGTACTATCATGGCCTTGGGAAGTACTTGAAAGTGATGATGGGCTGTTGGCGCTGCAATGCCAGATTGGACGTTGCTTGAAAGAAGGTGTCGGAGACCCGACTCCCTTTGCTAAGGATTTACCCAGGGAACAAATCAATATCTTGTATGTGATTGCACGACCTTACGGGGATGAAGACGTTGGCTTTCAGAATATTGTACGCCCTCTAGTAGAGCATAACGATGAATATGGATGGCCGGTGCATATTGATTTGTTACGTCCACCAACCTTCGAGCAACTGCGCGCCGAGTTAGAAGTTAACCCCAATTTCTATCACATAGTACATTTTGACGGGCATGGTTGCTTCTCGAATGGTGCAGGCTTTTTGGTTTTCGAGAAAGACAATATAGAGCATGGTCCTGATGAAATACATTCAAAAGTGCTAGGTGAGTTGCTGTGTGAGCATAATATTCCTGCCATGATTTTGAATTCTTGTCAGTCGGCAATGCACTCAACAGATCACCTCGCGTCCGTCTCGGCAGGTCTTTTGCGCGCAGGTATTCGTGATGTGGTTGCTATGAGCTATAGCCTGTGGGTTAGAGGAGCAGAGGCATTCGTACCTAGTTTCTATGAAGCACTTTTTCGTCAAGGTAGGGTGGCCCAAGCTATCTGTACTGGTCGTCAAAGAATGTGGGAACATCAACTACGTGATACTTTCTACGGTGAAGTTGAGTTTCATGATTGGATGGTGCCAGTTCTCTATCAGCAAGGCGTCGAAAGTGCTCTGCCAGAGTTGAAGCTCAGAAAAATACCCGCAAGTGACCTGCCTCTTAGTGCTCAGTCTTTGGATACATATGGATTTATCGGTCGTGATAGTGCCATTCTTCAGCTAGAGCGAGCCGTTCGATTAAAGCCTGCTAGCGTTTTGATACATGGCATGGCAGGGAACGGGAAAACCACCTTAGTTAAAGGCTTTCTTCAATGGCTAGAAGCCACGCATGGTCTCGAGAATAGTGTCTTTTGGTTTAGTTTTGAAAACATTCATAGCGCAGAATATGTTATTAATGAATTGGCTAAAACGTTAGTCGGAACAGAGGTACTTTCATTAGATCTAGACGATAAAATAGATCGTGTTGCTCAGACCTTACGCCAGAATCAGCACATTATTGTATGGGACAATTTCGAATCGGCATCTGGCATTCCTGGAACTGGAGTATTTGCACAACTCAATGAAGTCAATCGAGTTAAGTTAAAAGAATTTCTTGAGCTTCTCAATGGCGGAAGAACTAAAGTGCTTATTACTAGCAGAAAATCCGAAAATGAACTGGGTGTATCGGAATGCACTCGGTTGCTTCTAGGAGGGCTTAGTGGTGAAGAGCTTTGGTTGTACTGTAATGCTGTAGCGTCAAATATTGGACTCGAGATTGATAGAGAGAGCGAAGCTTACAGGGAACTAATTTTCAAATTTGACGGGAATCCACTTGCTATACGTGCGCTATTGCTGAGCCTGAAAGATAAATCGGTAGATGCTGTTCTGGCTGAACTAGAGCAGGATTCTGGAGTTTTTGAAGGCAATGATGATGCGAGGCGCATCCAAGCAGTACTAGACGTATTTGATAGTGGGCTGAATCCTTCGCTTGCTCCAATATTGCGATTGCTTGGACTGCATGAACACTTTGTTGATGCTGGCCTGTTGGGTGCGATGCTCAGACTTACAAGAGAAGAGACAACACTGCTCAGCGAATGCTTCAGTGTGTTAGAGGCGGCTGGATTATGTTGTAGCTTGGAAGAGAATCTTTATCAAATCCATCCTGTCCTGCGCGGATGTTTGGCTAGAAGGCATCCACCAAAAAAGGTCGAACAACAAGCTTTTGTCGATAAATTGGGTACGTTGGCAGACGAATATGCTCCCGAAGAGTCAATTGAGCAAATGGCAATGTTTTCTCGACTCAACGCAAACTTTCATCATGCTTTGCGACTGGCGCAAAAGTTAGGTATGCGGGAAGACATGCTTGCCCTGATGCAGGCTTTTGCCTCACATGCTTTTAGCATCCGCAATTTCTCTGATGCTGAGCAGATGAATGAACAACTTCTTGAGGTGGCGGTAGAGTTAGGCGATGAGCGTGGCGCAGCTAGTGTTTACCATAGCCTAGGCATGATTGCTCAAGAGAGACGCGGCTTTAGGATGGCTGAAGATTACCATGAAAAATCACTTACCATCGAGTTGAGGCTTAAAAATGAGCGTGGCGCAGCACTTACTTACCATCACTTAGGTATGGTTGCGCAGGAGCAGTATCATTTCGAGAAGGCTGAGAATTTCTACAAAAAGTCACTTGCTATTGAGATAGAGCTTGGCAATGAGTGGGGTGCCGCTAACACTTATCATCAATTGGGGATGGCCGCTCAGATGCGAGGTGATTACGATGGAGCAGAGAATTTCTACAAAAAATCGCTTGCTCTTAAACAAAAACTGGATAATGAGCATGACGTAGCCGATACTTACCATCAGCTGGGGAGGGTTGCTCAAGAGCGACACGACTATGAAAAGGCTGAAGAGTACTACAATCAATCACTGGCTATCAAGAAAGAGCTTGGCAATGAGTATGGTTCAGCACTAACCTACCATCAACTGGGAAGGGTTGCCGAGGAGAGACATGACTACAGGAATGCCGAGGAGCTATATAAGGAATCACTTGCGATTAGCCTAGTGCTTGGAGATGAGTATGGTGCAGCCGGCACTTATCATCAGCTGGGGATAGTCGCTCAAGAAAAATGTGATTATAAGACCGCTGAGAATTTCTACAAAAAGTCACTTGCTATCGAGCTAAAAATTGGCAATGAGCGTGGTGCAGCTTATACTTATTATCAATTAGGGATGGTTGGTAAAGAGCAGCGCGATTACACGGCTGCTGAAAACTATTACAAGGAAGCGCTTGCATATGATTTAAGAATGAATGACGAATATGGGGCGGCTCGTACCTACCATCAACTGGGCATAATTGCTCAAGGGCAAGATGACTCTGCAACTGCTGAGGACTTCTACGACAAATCACTGAGCATCAGTCGAAGACTTGGTTACGATTTGGGCGTGGCCGATACATGCCACAATTTAGGAGTACTTGCACGTGTGCAGAATAATTTTGTTCTTGCCGATAGTTTTTTCAGGGAATCATTGAGGGCTTGCCAGAAGCTTGGTGATGAGCGCGGTGTTTCTGATATTTACCATGAGCTGGGGAGAGTTGCGGAAGAAAAATGCAACCTTGAAGACGCAAGGAGTTTTTATGAAAAAGCACTAGCCATATATTTAGGGCTTAAAGATGAGCAACGCTCAGCTCGCACCTATCATCAGCTGGGGAGAGTAGCCGAAGAGCAATGTGATTACAAGACGGCCGAATACTTCTATGAAAAAGCACTAGTCATAAGTCTGAGATTTGATGATGGACGTGCAGCTGCGGGCACTTATCACCAGTTGGGGAGAATTGCTGAAAAGCAATATAAGAGAGCAACTGCTGAAAATTATTACAAAAAGGCGCTGACTATTTTTGATAACTGTCAAGATATAGACAATGCAAATATCGCTAAGAACAGTCTCGCCAATTTGAGTAAACTGGATTAAAGGGGGTGGATGTATTGGAATGAAAAATGCCAATCAGCATCACATGATTATGCTTGCATCAATTTCTCTTCAGCAAGGATGATCTCCAGAGAGAAATCTAGAACAACTGTGAACTTGGCACTGATTTTGAAGAGGTGCATGGTAAAATGCGTTGTTGTTTAAGTAAAAAAATGAGCAGCCAATAGGAGCCAAAGCAGAATTGTAGAGAGTTGGGATTTTTGTGACCGTTGCTTCACTCGATGTTGTTTTATATACTTGCATTTTTATACTGCCAGGCTTTCTTATTTCAGGCATTATTTCACATCTTACCCCAACAAAAAGGGGCTCTGATGGCACCCATCTTGTCCTGTGCCTGCTATACAGTGTTGTTAATTATGCCGTTTGGAGTTGGCTATACATGTTTGTTTTCTCCAAGGCACTAGATGATTCGGTACAATTATTTTGGTTTGTGGTAATCACACTTGTTGGCGCAAGCTTAATTGCTGTTGCAATATCCATACTGAAACAACGGGGATTTCTTAAGTGGATTTCAGGCTTGTTGCGACTAAACGCGATTAATCCAACTCCAACTGCGTGGGATTACCTATTTTTTAACCAAGGATCGAGATGGCTACTTATTACCTTGACTGACGGAAGAGAGTTTTACGGACTGTTCTCGAGCAATTCCTTTGTATCTTCAGGATCTGATGGATTTGATATTTACATTGAGAAAATTTATAGCTTCGAAGATGGTGGGAGCTGGAGTGAGATTGTCGGGCATGACGGATTATATCTTCAGGCAAGTATGATAAGGTCAGTGGAGTTTTTCAAAGGAGAAGAAAATCATGAGTAGTGAAGAAAAGAGAAGCCCAAGGTCATTAGGAGGATTTCGCCAAAAGCAGTCTGACCCTCAGTCCAGGCAATTTAGATCTGGAGGCTATCAGCCAGGACAGGCAATTACTACACAACCTCCAAGTCAGGGCTCAGGCGCGCAGAAACCACCAGCAACACCTAAGACTGACAAAGCGAAGTAATCACATAACGTGACAAATACAGATGTTGTTAAGCCTTCGGATTGACCTGCGAATGCAAGAGAATGTGCCTTAGATAACATACATACAGGCATAACGAAATTCATTGACAATTCAGGATACGAGACAAGAGAGATTCTTGTATCGCCTGTTAGCAATTATGACCTGAATCAAGGATCATCCATAGGACGTCATAGAGTAACGGATTATGAAGCTGCGCTGATTAATACATTGTATGTACATGCGAGCGCGATTAATCTTAATGTCCTGAAGGTATATTTGTACGGAATTGTGGGACAGACTACTAGGATGCAGAAGATGCTTTCGCAGATGATCGAAGATAATTCGCAGCCGTTAGAAGTTGACCTTATGGGCATCTTACTGGGTCATTAAGGCTTTACTATATTGTCTGCCAGCAGTTTACAGTCATGAAGAATAGAGACCTTGCAGACCAAATTGTTGATGCTGCCAATCAAATACTGTTGGAGGATACATCAGATGAGACAGTTTCACCTCTTTCACATGCGCAGATCAACATGCTTAATGACATTAGCTATTTCCGTAGCAAAAAACGAACCAGCATATTGGCTTTTTCGAGGAATGAATTGTTGAAACTGTTTGAGCTAGAAGCAAAGCTAGTGAGGATGAATAATGAAACTGCGGTAGTGCGACCTTTAAAGGGCGTATTAATAACAACTATCAGCAATATATATTCTAAATCTCTTACTTTTCATAATTTAACTCACCGAATAAGGATCATTCTTCACTTTTGCTTGGCGTGCTGTGTAGATAGTTTATTAGTAGGGTGCGGGAGATGAGCCAGCGACGTCCTACTTTTCGAGCAGGCAGTTCGCCGCTGGCGCAGAGTTCGCGAATAGTGTTTAGTGAAAATGGTAGAACTTGTGCAGCATCTCTTGGAGTCATCACATCGGGAAGATCGGCTATTAAAATCTTGCAAGAAGGAGTTTCTGATTCAGATGGTTGATTGGCTGTCAATGTGGAACACTTGCAGCCCTGCTTGCGTTCATCTTGTACTTGTTGCACTCCTCAACTCCTTCCGCAACTGGCAAATTTGCTAGTAATAATTATTGTACTTCACTTAAATAGCTTAATGAGTTATTATATTTGCTTATTATGTAAGTTGAGAATCTTATTAAGTTGTTTGCTTTGGGTTTCTAATGATACTTTCAGGAGGGATAATGAATCAAAGTAAGATCCACTTAGATGGAAGACAGCAGTTAAACAGTATTGAGCTTCTACAGTGTAAGCCAGAGGATACGGTTTTGCGCTTTGCTGTTGGTGATGGTTCGCTTGTTGGTGGGTATAAGCATATTCCTAGGTGGGCTGATTCGGAAGTTCGTGGGAATTTATTTACGCTTGTTCAGACTAGGCGGTGGAGTGAATTGTTGACATTTTGGGCGCATTGCAATTCTCCTATTCTGTGTTCGGCAGATGAATTGCGAAACATTACTGACTTGAATAATCCGCTTCTTAGTAATCTTAAGGGTGCTCCCGTTAAAAGTGGTTTGAAGACAGTTGAATGGATATTTACGCCACTTTCAGATGAAGCTGAAGGTGCTGGTGAAGATCCTACTGTGATTAAGTCAATGGATTTTGTTGGGGCACTTTACTCTCGTGAGGTACTGCAATTCTTGCTGCTTTTGGCGGCGTATGCCCAAGGTCATGGCAGCCTGTTTGATGTTGTGAGCCTTGTATCGAGGTCACCTTTTAGTTTGGCTCGTGGTGTGCTTGCAGATTGGGACTTAGAGCCTGCGGGCATATTGGCTGAAGATGCGGTCACTTCTTCGCCAGCGTCTCTTGCAGATTTTCTTAAGCTTGATATGGATGTATTGCAGAAGCTTCAAAATGAGTGGTTTGATGCTGGCATGTCACCGCGTATTCTTGCTGGGAATTTATTTCTGCACTATTACTCTGCGATAGAGAAAAAGGTTGGCAAGGGGGGAACAAGGCTTTCAAGTAACTACAACCGCAACCTTGATTTAGCCTATGGGGATGCAGTTACCTTTTCCTGGGGAGAGTACGATATGTCTGGTGATGAACAAAAGGTCATGAGTCTTATCTCTGACATGGCTACTAAAGGGCATATTGGCATTTGTGCTTATTGTGGTCTTCCCATAGATATAACTCCTCGACGCGGAGGCTCTTCTTCGTACTGCTCAAATACCTGCAGACAAAATATGGTGTACAAAAATAAG
>Ga0123355_10018347_pt1 | contig 11092 bp, 5 predicted proteins | sample TergutEmb28metaG_3_FD_89872 | JGI IMG/M metagenome (GOLD analysis project Ga0123355, IMG submission 89872) | Embiratermes neotenicus P1 segment gut microbial communities from Petit-Saut dam, French Guiana - Emb289 P1 | ecosystem: Host-associated > Arthropoda: Insects > Digestive system > Gut ...
TAGACTGAAATAAGAACGTTTACACCGCTACTAAAAGTCAGAAAAAGATAGAAGTAGGACAGGAGATGGGAAGAATTAACCTGCTCAAACTGGAAAGAATTGGTGAAGTCTCGCTGCCTTCTATACCCGGGTAGGTGGAACTAGAGTAAATGTATTTTGTAACCCGCACAATGCTGTATAATGAGTTCTGCTGCTTCCTACTAGAGCGCGTGGATTTATCTGGGCAGTTTGCCTGCAGATCGTAAATATTTCCAAAGTGACGTTTCTTTAAATATGAGTAAACACCAAACAGTGGCAGGGCGCCATGTAATACACCTTGGAAGTAGTTAGTACTTTGTTCTGTGTACAGTTATGTGTGTTCTGTCTCTGACGATTAAGGGGACGAAATATATAACAAGTTTTTTGGCCTGCAATACGAAATGAGCTCTCATTTATAATTTATTTCACCAGTTGACTATTCGTTCTCCAGATATTTGAACATTTTTAAAAATGCCAATTATTTTATGTTTTATGAAGCAATAAATTTATAGGTAAAGCATAAAACATATCTTTTCGTTACTCTCATTCTGGGAACAGCGAATCAGACGAATGCACTTCTTTCAGGAAATTTCATGTCACGAAAGCTGGCAAAGTATATAAAATGGATGACAGTCTTTAGTGCCGTACAATTTGGTGCAAATTCTTCCCGCAAGCGTCATTTATTTATAAGATAAAAATGAGTTCTATTTTAATATATGACAAGTATAATTTCGTTTGTGAACTTTGTTAACATTGGAGTATTGTTTACCGTAAAAGTCTCGAAAATGGTATTCTGACTTGCAGCTAGGAGGTGCTTGAATATTGTTTCGGAAATATTGGTACTGAAATACAACAATGTGACTCCTGAAGTTTCCACTGTGGTGAATTTTCACATTGTGATCTTTTGCTCCATGACAACGTGCAGTCCAATTTTGTAAGATAACACTTGGAAGTTATATGACTCGATCCTCAGGGTCTCTTGAATTAAGCAATGCCCCTCCCGCCGAAACTTAGATTTCCATCTTTCAGTCTACACAGCTGCATAAACCAAAAGTTAAAAAAGGAGTTTTCTCTCTGATTTCCTCTTTTCCTTTACAGAGTGCTTGCTGCTCTCCAGCTAAGAATTTTTTTCCTCCTGTCTCTTATCTTTAAACGTAATAATTAAAATAACTAGATATATTTGAATCAGCAATTTTTATTGTACCTTACACAAAGAGAATAAAACAAATTACGAGTGTTTCAGAACAGGATACCGGGAAGATATCTGGATTTAACGGGGAGGAAAACATGACGGGAAGTCTGAGAAAACTGCACAATGAGGAACTTCCTAATACTTACTGTTCATTGAACATTATTCAGATAATCAACTAGAGGAGAATAAAATTGGCGAAGCGTGTAACACGCAAGGAAGAAATCTGAACGGTGTATGAAATATTGGTAGAAAATAACATAGAAAAGCGTCTGGAAGGCTTCATCTTTTATGGGAGGACAATATAAATATTAACCTTAGAGAAATAGGGTAGGATTAGTAGGTGTGGTCTGGACACATCTGGTTCAGGATAGGATCCATACCAGGCTCTTGCGAATGAACAATAATCTAATCCTATCACCAACAAGCTCTATTCTCTTAAGTGCTGTTGCTATTCTCTGAAGTATTCTCCAAAAGTTTCTCTGAAGAATTGAAGATTTTCTTCTTTGTGTTAGAAAAAATATAATCCCCTGCACTCACTGTGCCTCCTTTGTCCTACGTAATCCCTCCTACACCCACTAAATCCAATTTATACCTCGCCGATTCCCTTCGAACTGTCGGTTGTGTCCCTGATCTATACAGGCGTCTCACATTTCATTTACAATTCTCAAGTCCTTTTCCACTGCTTAGTTTCTACCGAACGATCACTCCTGGCTCGACTCACATGTATCCATTTCGTAATAAGGCCAGTTCGCAAGGTATGGATTTGTTAGCACCTCACCCACCACCCAAGCTGGAGGACCAACCTTTGTCCGCCATGGTTTATTCAATGTATTCGATTTACAGACTTGATAATTTAAGAAGGAAATACTCGTACTCCACACCTGTAAGGTAATTTGAGTTAAAATTATGAAGCTCGTGATTAAAGTGCATGTACTGTTCAATTTGTCTAATAATATGTTAGATCATGTAGAGTGAGGTCACGAAACTGCTGTTTCTAAAGAGCATCAGGCTTGCTGAAGGAAATAAGGTTGGCCAAGCAATGACCAATCGTATGTCCTAGACCTTCTGCCTGCTCATATGTAGTATACACTGACGATCATTAAACGGCGGTGTTCTAACATACATGTGATCATTAATGTTTGAAATAAGTGCGTATTTGTGAAACTTCTCAACAAAAGCAGCGCGGAAGATCTTGTTTAGTGTAAGGGGCGTTATCGCTGTATTTACTGGGCGTCTGTTAGAGGTATCTGAGAAACTCGGTGGGCAGTGCGTAGGATTGAATGTGCTCCCATGTAACCTCACTGATTTTCCGCCGCTCAATGACAGATTTGAACTGAACTTATTTTGAAAGAACGCGTTAAAAATACAGTGTTTTCGGTTTCATCATTACAGCATGGACATGCAGTGAATAACATGGTTGTCATGTGTGACGCATGGCTGCAGGCCGAAGAAAACCATTTCAGCTAGTGAACAAAAACCGCACATTAACTGCAATACATTGAACAAGAACGTGTAGATCCCGAATCAATAGCAAATTGGAATGGCAGCGATCTCTGCGCTGTCTGCTATCACTCATTGATCTGAGTGAATAATAATACCTTTTGTCAGATAAAACAATATCCCTGTTGTACTAATAGGGACTATTTAATGTGTTTATGGACGCATTAGCTTCTGAAGCTATTCGCGCCTGTCCACGAATTAGGCCACATAAGTTACAGAATGCCCATAGGTTTACGAAAGAATTAGAAAGTGGTAGAAAAGTGCGTGATGAAAAATGTCAATGTCTCGTAACAAAAGTCTAAAACACGGTTTAAAATATGAGGATCATGGCACAATAAGTCACTGATTGTGCATGGCCGCGAAAACGCTCGAATGTGACAGCATTATCTCGGACATTCGACTAAACCGTGTTGAACATGCAGGTATAGTTTACAGGCGTCAAACATGCGAGAGAGATTCCTGGAAAAAGGGTGGCCGCATGTCAGCTGCCTGTAGCCAACTCGCAGTCCAGTCACCCTTGACATCAACTATACGAACATAACTGCAAATGTTCTCCACTTGTACACCACTGGTTCCAACTCTCATAGTTTGCTGCATACGATTATGCTCGCAGTGAATCTGTTGTTTCTGCAAAATCCACTGATGGCAGGCAATTCTGAAACACATAAATTTTATTGTAGCACCATGCATTTTCGTAGAATCACTTCAATTTATCAACCAAAGAATGCACATATAATTTCACATAAAACACTTTTAAAACACTTTAAAACACTCCGACATTTTTCGATCTTCTCAGATCATCATCAGGGAGCTTTGTTCCTTGTTAAAGTTGTGTGTTGTGGAACAGTGGCTAGGTGTGCGTCGTACGATGCACACCTAGCCACTGCTCCACAACACATTCCCACACAACATGATATGCGACCACAACAACTCGTTTGCAAATAGGAATTGAATTGTGAATACTGTAATATAACTTTAGCAAGGAACAAAGTTCCCTGATGATGATCTGACAAGATCGAAACATGTCGGAGTGTTTTAAAGTGTTTTAAAATGTTTTAAAATTGTTTTATGTGAAATTATATGTGCTTTCGTTGGTTGATAAATTGAAGTGATTCTGAAACACATATTTTTAAGAAAATATAAAAAAAGTTACCTTGAAGAGTGACGTAACGTGCAGTGGAAGCATTGTTAGGTGCTCCACAATAACATAAGCCAGAAGTACAAAAGATGAGAAGACCACGATGTTCTAAGGTATGAACATTTGTAATATTGTATTTCTAATGTTTCGGAGAAACATCCTGTTTCCATCTTTAGGGTAGATGTTCCTGAAGATTGAGGCATCAGGGTACACCGAAACTTGGCAACCACCCAGAAAGCTACGTGTTGTAAACCTGAACTTTGGAAACTTAATTTTAATGGCTATAAAACCCCCAAATATGATAATTTAGGTTTTGTAGAAGCCATGTGTAACAGATAATTTTTGGACAATAAAATTACCTCGTTACTTTACTGTTTCCTTGCGAGGTTTGCTGCTATTTACAGTATTTCTATAGAGTTTAGAGAATGCGCTCGATGAAAAACATTACGTGGACAGATCATTTTTGAATGATAAATTGTTTTATTGATGCTCTTATTTTCGGTTGATTTACACACAGTATATATTTGAAGATTGGTGTATTGGGGTTTAGGCAGATACACTGTGCCTGATTTTAGTTTTTATTTTTTGGGGGGGAGGGGGGAAAACGTGATTGAGGTTCAGTAGTACTCATTTATTCTGACAGCCAAATCCACTGTTAAGAGACTGCCAGTTGTACCAACCTTTTTGTATATCATTGAATGTATGTATACGAATAGGATCATTTTTGGAAAAGTTAAAATTTTTATGTTATAAACTATATTTTTATACCATAATATATCAGAATTTTTGGAAAATTATCAAAATAACCCCTTACTTAGGTTTCCTTCCTTTTCTCGAGATGGGAAAAGGTGAACGAAAACAGAACAATTGTGGAGAGCAGAAGACACAAATAAAGCTTTAAAAACTTTTCGAAAAGACAACATGTTTGTTCAAATTACAAGTCTTGGATCGTCTGGGACCTAGTACAGTATTTTTAAGTCGTTTATTACCGGTGTTTCGAGGCACGAATCGGTTCCGTCTTCAATGGTCAAGAATTAAAAATATCACAAACATGCATGGGTCTCAGAAGAACTTCTGAGGATAAGATCACAAATTCAAAGAGTGAGAAAACCCTCTTCACTTTTGGCGAAGAATTTGGCTTGACAGCAAGAATTCTTCACCAAGCTCACATCAACAAATTTAATCTCTGTTCAAACTGTCCTTCCATAATCTACTTTCTACGCGAACGTAATATCTTCAGCTAACTAAGTAAAATACGGGAAAAGACTCCATTTTTATCTACATTACACACACTGACGAGAGCAGCGAGGGATGACGGGAAGTAAACACAAACGATAAGCAGAAGAAGAAATATGTCCCTAGTTGTTGAATTTGAATTTTCGAGGCGTCCATATAAAATGAGGTTGAGGACATTTGTCCCAAAATCTCGGACGAAGGTACATCTTGTGTATTTTGCAGTAAACAATACATCTGCCGGAACTCACCGTAAGTTCGTCACTGAGTGCCATGTAAGAAATGCTCTATATTATTTTGTTGGCGCAAGAAGCGGAGGAAAATTAATTTGTGGAAAGGACATGTTAAAAAAGTTTGAGGTATAGAATGTAGGAGCCACGTGGTAATATTAGAAGATTATACATATATAACCAAAGTTAAATTTTGCTCTGTTTGTAGCTGAGACGGTCCCATTCACCACAATAGTTGTTTCTATTTACTCGCAACCAGGCGGGTGAACGCGAGGATGTAAAGCCTTTACATAATTCAATACAGCGCTTCATGCCGAACAGTAACAGAACAGATAAAATGTATGTTACTGGGCAAAAGGCTGTAAAGGAAATGGAAGAATCTCGCGAAAGATATTTATAAGTATTGTTGAACACAGCCTCTAACCCGGAACAGTTGCCGCAGAGCTTAGTAACCATTTAAAGACGAAGCGCAGACTGTTTTATTTAATGGCCCAGTTTGTACCACACAGTAAACACTTTTCATCTAGGTTATAAAAACCAATCAGTTTGTGGTATAAGTGGCACAAGTCGCTGTTTGTTCTCAGACCCACACAAAACACATAAATACAGTTTGGGCAGAGAGTACAATTGTTGAATGTTAAACTGGTGATGTAGCACGTAACCTGTAGGCATTAAAAGATAAACAGCACTGAAGTTCATTACTCTGAACGATAAATTCTACAAAGTTATTATTATTATTATTATTGTTATTATTACTGACTGCAGTTTAATTGTCGCTCGGTTCTAATATGGAACAGTAAAATGGCTGTTTCAAATAGAAGAAAAAACAAACACGAGGGGGTGCTGATAAGTCCTTAGCCCGACTAGGAGGAAAACAAGCTGCAGCGACCAAACTCGGGATTTATTCAACATACTGCACACGAAGCTCAATTAACTTCTTAGCCCGTTACTCTAACTTTTGCAAGCCACTCAAAAAAAATCCAGAATTTGTCCTTCCAACCAGGTCTCCGCGGCAGCAATGACCTCCGCGTCGGGCGAAAAATGGCGACCTTTCAATTGTTTTTTTTTTTCAGTCCAGGGAACAGGTGGTACTTCGACGGGGCCAGATCCGGAGAATAGGGTGGGTGATCAAGACACTGGAAGCGCAGGTAGGCCATTTTCTTCTGGGTTGCAAGTGTCCGGTTAGACGGGGCATTGTCGTGCAAGAACAAGAATACCTTGGTGAACTTCTCGCGGCGATTTTCTTCCAAAACGTCATTCAATTGCACCAACAGAGATGAGTAATACTCCGCGTTGATAATTTGGCCCTTTGGAACATAATTAATTAGGAGGGTGCCGTCTTGATCCCCAAAAAATCGAAGCGAGAACTTTTCCAGAGGATTTTTGCCCTCGGATTTTTTTGGGGCTGGGTGAGACGCTATGCCGCCACTCCATTGATTGTCGCTTTGTCTCCGGGTCGTAGTGATATAACCAGGTTTCATCCATGGTCACCAATCGCGAAAGAAAATAATTTGGATCGAGCCGAAAAAATTGCAAAATTAGCTAAGACGACTGGCACCGTTGAGGTTTTTGATCCGCGTTCAGGCATTTCTGGACCCACTTCACGGAGAGCTTCCACATGTACGAATCTTCATGAATGATGGACCCTACCCGCTCACGTGAGATGCCTAGTTGCTCAGCTATTGATTTAGCCGAAATCCGGCGGTCTTCCAAGATTAGCTCGTGAATTTGGTCAATAAACTCCTGGGTGGACACTGAGTTGTCCAGGACGAGACGCATCACAAATGGAAAAATTACCACTTTTAAGCTAGGCCACCCAGTTTTTGACGGTGACATACGATGTTGCATGTTCCTCTAATGTTTTTATCAGAATGGCGTAAATTTCCTTTGGTGCCTTGCAGGGGGTGGGGGTGGGGAGGGGGGAACTTGATGACAGCTCGCGTCTTCATGTTGTTGAAATTGCGCGCGTCGCCTGACGTGCTTCGTTTCAGCCTTGTAACAAGAAAAGACTTGCAATTCGGTACATGAACAGACCCCTCTTTCCAACGACACTATCGATTCCGTCCTACGACATCGGGAAGTAGGTCGTGCTAAAGACTTATCAGCACCCCCTCATATTCAAGTTTTTTTTTTTTTTTGGTTCCACATTGGGTTCCCTTACACATGGAGACATTTCTTTCTCGTCCTGAATATGGCTTCAATAAAAATCTGGCAATCAAAAAGTTTGGTTCCAGGTGGGATAACTAAAATACTATTTACATTCCCTCCGTTACCATCTTGATTTGGTATAGCAAGCCGAGGTTTAGTGACGTGCGTTATTTTACATGCTTATCTCGTTATCACAAAGCATGTGGTAGAGGTGTTTCTTACATAACGAACTTCTATGATTAATATTAATCGTATTAAAAAATATTTAAAGGGATAGAAATATTACGGGGTGTTCCAAGGAGCTTCCTTATACTCTATGTGATCCTACTCTTCATCTAGAATTATTACCGTTATTAAATTGAAGGAAATGAGACGAAAAATACAACAACATTTACGCCGTGAGACGTATACCCTCAACTGAAGAGATTAATATGTGACGAAATGATTGTACGGAGATGGATTTTATATGGGTATATGGGCTGAAAATAAAGAAGGCAGAAAAGATTTTAGTGTCTCTTTTTTGTAAAGTTGTTGTTGGACCATGGGGTTACGTACCTTTATTACAACATAGCAAGGGATTGCATGCATTAATAACAACAGAACAGCTGTGGACATTTCAAGAAAGACCCTGCGTTTTAGTTGAAATATTTAGTTCAAACCACATTTTCGTAGTTTCTTATTTACTTGTAATTTTTCCCTATAGAAATAGCGTCATGGCAGGGAATTTTACTCCAATCGTGCACAGTTATACAGCCAATCAAAAAATTCCTTCTATACGATTCCCGCGACATTCTTTCACACTTCTAATTAATAAGTACTTGTACTTTGTCCATCCACTTGTATTAAAGGTAAGTACTTAACACGCTGCTCTCGAGGGTAGTTACGTCTATCCAGTACAATTAAGTGTGTTTTGGCCTCATTTTTAGCTGGAGTTTTGGTTCACTGATACTGACCCTGGAACTTAGTTGAATATCTCTGTGTCTGGCATGGAGGAATAAACAGGAGGAACAAAAGCTTACCTGAAAGCATTGCTAATCTCGGTACTAGATGGAGGGAATTTTTCAGTGTCACGCCCCGCCTGTTTTACTCCCAGAGAAAGAACAACCTATACTTATTTAATGGAAGCCTGGGTTTGCTTCACAGTCGGTCCAGACTGTTCTGGAGAAAATAAAATATCATTGAAACTATGAACAACCATTACATTGCCTAACCCCTAAAGCCTACCGACAATGCTGACTCCGCTTTATTTCCAGAATTCATTGATATATTAATTATTATTTTTTTTATTATTGGACGATGAAAAGTCCATGACGAAAATGATTCCAAAATAGAAATTATTACTTTTCTGCAGCCAGAAGGCGCATCACGATGCCTACAGAAGCGAAAAATTCACCCCTCTCTAAGTTTGTGTGAATGTAGAATCTGTCGCACATGTGCATGTTCTGCCTCCAATATACCCATTGCTAAGTTCCTAACAGTACCGCCCCGGTTAAATACAAAGAACGCTAATTTTTCCTGCTTGTTATGTGTGTGTGTAACTTTGCCTGTCACTTTAATGTTGATTGTGTTCGTAAATATAGCGCTTAGGAAGATTTTATACCTGAAAGGGAGGAAAATGCAGGGGGCTGGAGAAAATTGCCTGGCAAGGAACAAAATGATTTATTCTACTCGCCATATATTATCAGGGTAAACAAGTCGAGGATGATGTGATTGGTAGGGCATATGGCAAGTACGTGAGAGAAGAGAAATTAATACAAAATATTTAATGGAAAACCTGACAGAAAGAGACAGTTTGGAAGACCTGAGCCTCAATGGCTGGGTGATATAAAATTGATATTAAAGAAATGGGATATGATTGTGTGCACTAGATTAGTCTTGCTCGCGAATAAGTGAATGTCGTGGGTCTTTTTATTACAGTAATCAATGTTCGAGTTACTTAAAATGTGGGGAATTCTTCGACTAACTGAGGAAGTGTTAAATATTCATGAAAAGCTCTGCTCTATGGAGTTAGTTAATAAAAATGAGGTAAGAGCAACAATTGTACAACTCCCTGTTACATAAAATAGTCCGAAATTTTCTGTGCAAACAGCTTCTAACGGATTAGGAATAGATAATCACTGATTCTTAGGGCCTACGTATATGGATTCTCTATGGGACAGTATAAAATGTAATAAGTCTTAAGTTATGGGTTGAATATGGAGCGATGTTAACGTTATCTCCGATAGGTATGATTCAGTTATTGGCCTACCTACAAAGATTACCAGCACGAGTAGCCGAAGCTAACCGCATAGTGATCCCTGTATACAAAGTACCGTTAAGAATTTTCTTAAACTAAGAAAGACATTATCTCGATCTGCTTAAGAAAACTGCCCGCCATGTCCTTTCAAATTCTTTTTCCACCATTCATTTTAGCATCGACTTTGTATAGTTTGAAATGGTGATACTGTCGTTAAATAAACCATAGAATATCTAGAAAGAACTTCCGATGCCCAATTTTCTCGAAAAGATTTACTTACCCCCTATTTTAAGGGTGTCGACTGAAGTAACCTCCAGACAAAAGTCGTGTACTGTTTTCTGTCCCTCTGGCACTAGAATCTTTGGTTACAATAACATTCTGAGTAAGGTTGTAGGTACGTATGTCTACGGTTGGTTAATCTTCATGTATCGGTCCTACGCAGGTAGATTCCTTGCAATGGGCGTTCCAGCGTCAAGAAATCTCACTCAGAATCTAATCAACGATTTGCAGACCCAAACAAATAGGTTATAGGCCCAATTGGCCTTACGTACAGCTGGTTTTATGGATATTGTGAAGCTATTATGACCTCTGCATAATAATTAGGTATAAAAAATTTAGCAATTAATTTATGTGCATAATTTTCACTATGGACTGATCTTATTCTTGTTGTGATAACAATATTCAGCACTGAAAAATGTATTATCCAACTAATGCACAATATATAATTTGTTGATACAATTACAATTATAAAATATTTAAAAGTGCTCCAGCATGTTTCGGATCACAAAGGATCCATCATCAGGGAGCCTTGTATAGTGCGTGGCTAAAAATTACGTGAAAGGTTCTATCGGTACTGTTGACATGTCAACGGTCACGATAGAACCTTTCACGTAATTTTTAGCCACGCACTATACAAGGCTCCCTGATGATGGATCCTTTGTAATCCGAAACATGCTGGAGCACTTTTAAATATTTTATAATTGTAATTGTATCAACAAATTATGTATTGTGCATTAGTTGGATAATAGTGTTCAATTGTCATTGATGCACGGTGAAAACATAAAGAATGTTCAGTATTATTTTAAAGCCTGACATGGCTGTTATGCTATCTTTCTTAAAAATATAAAGCTACAAACATAGAAAGAGTAAATAAACAATATTATTATTACAAATGGACTAACAAATAGGCTGCAATCTTTGTTAAGTCTTCAAGAATTTTATTAGGACGTGCAAGTTGGGCATAGGCTTAAACTGAAAACTAACATTAAATTGGGTCTTAAGTTTATTGGACCGTGCATCATCTTTATAGTTGCGTAAAGAGAAAAAACCAACTTGATGCCACTTATTTTATTATTTATTCAATACTCATTGATTACTCAACATGTTTCGGCCGTTAA
>Ga0123355_10018348_pt1 | contig 11091 bp, 9 predicted proteins | sample TergutEmb28metaG_3_FD_89872 | JGI IMG/M metagenome (GOLD analysis project Ga0123355, IMG submission 89872) | Embiratermes neotenicus P1 segment gut microbial communities from Petit-Saut dam, French Guiana - Emb289 P1 | ecosystem: Host-associated > Arthropoda: Insects > Digestive system > Gut ...
GGAAGGGCTTCGGGAAGGGCTTCACGCGGGCAAACTTGAGATGTTGCAGTTAGCCATCCAAAGTGGAGTGTCAAATGAAGTGTTAATGCAAATGGTAAAATCATCAGGTATTAGTGAGCAACAAGCCCATGCGTTGTATACACAAGTGAAAGCTCAACCGTTTAAACCTTTTGAGGGCAGATAATAAAGCAAGGTAGCAGTGAGAAAAACAGCCTTTTTTCCCTGTCTCGAAAAATATGCTGAACAGGTAAAAAAGCAGGAATATATCTCCGATATATATGCAAGGGCGTATTGGATAAATCCTCTTCGCCATCGCATACAGTCGGAGGTTTTAGCTTTTGGGTTTTAGCTTTTGGGTTTTAGCTTTTGGGTTTTAGCTTTTGGGTTTTAGCTTTTGGGTTTTAGCTTTTGGGTTCTCGTTACCGTCGCTTCTTTTGTTTGCTGTCGCTTCCGTGACAGGAGATTGTATAGGGTACATTTTTCCCTGTCACGCATTTAGAAGGGGTCGGTGGAGCGGAACGGGCAAAAGGTCGTGGATGTCTATTGATTTTAAAAACAAATAAAAGGCTGTTGCAAAAATGTGGAAACGTTTGGCAACAGCCTTTTTTGTGTGGTTATGAATTTGTTTGATTTGATTTTTAAAGCAGTTCTTTCGGGTTGCGCACAAATGAGCGGTTATACTGCTAACGCGAATCAAGGGTAGGAAACAACGCTCCGCCGATGCCTTGTAAACGGCTCGCTCGTTGTCTTTTTTTCGGGAAAAGCATCCGAAAAAAAGACCGGTCGCTCGCCACAAGGCATTTGCGGCGGCGCGTTATTTTGAACTCTTGATTCGCGTTGCTAATGCCTGAAGTGCCGCATTCCGGTAAAAATCATTGCGATACCGTGCTTGTCGCAGGCGGCAATTGAGTCGGCGTCTTTTACCGAGCCGCCGGGCTGAATTATTACTTCGATGCCGGCGGCGGCGGCAAGTTCAACGGTATCAGGCATGGGGAAGAACGCATCCGACGCCAAAACAGCCCCGCGAGCGCGTTCGCCGGCGTCGCCGATTGCGATTTTTGCCGCGCCCACGCGGTTTGTTTGCCCCGGCCCGATGCCCACCGTCATGCCGTCGCGGGCGAGCAAGATGCCGTTCGATTTTACAAATTTTACGCATGTCCACGCGAATCGGGCGGCTTTCAGCTCGGCGTCGGTGGGCTTTCTTTTTGTGGGGAAGGTGAGCGTAACGTCGTCGAAACCAACGGTATCGGCGTCTTGTATGAGAAGCCCGCCGCTGATGGCGCGAGTCTGAGACCTTGGGGGCTCCGCCCCCTCTCGCGTACTGCGTACGCCGGCCGGGCGGCCCGTTGCTTCGCAACGCTCGGCTTCGCCGAGAGTCAGGTCCAATCCCCCGCAAGGGGACACAGTCCCCTTGACCCCCTCTTGAAAACCGCGCTTCGCGCAGTTTTCCGGTTCGGACTCCGGGAGTGCGTGTTGGTTTCCCTCGCCGGCGGAAAATTTCGAAGGCTCTGTCCGGCTTCGAGAGAGCGCGTCCGCATCCGCGATTTGTTCCCGGCGTTCAAGCAAACGGAGGTTTTTCTTTTTGGTCAGAATCGCCAGTGCGTCGTCGGAGTACGACGGCGCGATGATTACTTCAAGGAAAATTTCGCTCATTTGCGCGGCGGTTTTTGCGCAAACTTCGCGGTTAAGCGCGATTATTCCGCCGAAAATCGAAACCGGGTCGGCCTCAAATGCGCGGGCGTAAGCGTCGGAAATTGTGTCGCCCGTGCCGATTCCGCAGGGGTTTTGATGCTTTACCGCAACGGCCGTCGGCTCGGCGAACGCGCTTACCATTTCGACGGCGGCGTCGGCGTCGGCGAGATTGCAATACGAAAGCTCTTTGCCGTGCAATTTTTCTGCCGCAACAATCGAATCCGCGCGGCGAATCGGCTCGGCATACAACGCCGCGCCCTGATGCGGATTTTCGCCGTAGCGAAGCGACTGTTGCAATTCATACGTGAGAGTCAATTTTTCCGGATACGCTTCGCGCGTAAAATACGCCGCAATCAGCGCGTCGTAAGCGGCGGTGTGACGAAACGCTTTTGCCGCCAACGCGCGGCGCGTGTCCGCCGTCACCTCGCCGCCGGCGATTTCCGCCAGAATTTTTTCATAATCCGCCGGGTCAACAACAACCGTCACCGACGCCATATTTTTCGCGGCGGAACGAATCATCGACGGCCCGCCGATGTCGATATTTTCAACGGCTTCCGCCTCGGAAACCCCGGGCTTCGAAATCGTCGCCTTGAACGGGTACAAATTCACCGCCACGATGTCAATCGGAACAATTCCGTGCGCGGCAAGGGTTTCCGTGTGCGCCGGATTATCGCGAACGGCAAGCAATCCGCCGTGAATCGCCGGGTGCAGAGTTTTCACGCGCCCATCCATGATTTCGGGAAAGCCGGTTACGTCGGAAATATTTATTGCGCCCGCATCCTTCAAAAGCTCAAAAGTGCCGCCGGTTGAAACAATTTCGTACCCGTGCGCCGCAAGACCTTTTGCAAATTCCAATACGCCGGTTTTGTCGGACACGCTGATTAGTGCGCGTTTTTTCATAATATTTCTCCTTTTTTGAGACCTTGGGGGAAAACTTTTGACGCCGAAGTAACATGCCGGCAACCGCGCATTCTCTCGAAGCCGGATACCGCAAACGATGCCAAACGTGTTAAAAAGGTTCTCCCCCCTGCACCCCCCACTCCAAAAAATTTATTTAAAAACCGCGCAAAGCGCGGTTTTATATGAGTTTTTGTCGAACTTTTTTCAAAAAGTTCGTGGGGGTTCGGGGGCGAAGCCCCTGAAATCATTATTCAATCATTCACCCGTTCCCAACCAATACTTCTCCTGCTCGGGCGTGAGAACATCCAAGCCGAGGTTCATCGCGCCGGCTTTCATAACGGCAATTTCGCGGTCAACTTCGAGGGGGATTGAGTAGAGGGCGGGCTTGAGGGTTCTGCCGTGCTGTGCAATGTGCAGCGCGCCCATCGCCTGGAGGGCGAACGACATGTCCATGATGTCGGCGGGATGCCCGTTGCCCGCAACGATGTTCACGAGCTTGCCGTCGGCAAGTACATTTAAGATGCGCCCGTCTTTGAGATGATAGCCGTCGATGAAGGGGCGACGCTCTTCGACTTTTGTTGACATCGCGCGGAGGTCGGCTTTGTTGAACTCCACGTCGAAATGACCGGCGTTCGCCAAGAAGGCATTGTGACGCATGAGTTCGTAGTGGCGGGCGGTTATGACGTCTTTGTTGCCGGTTACGGTTACGAAAAATTCGCCGATTCGTGCGGCGTCATCCATTTTCATAACGCGGAAACCGTCCATAACGGCCTCCATTGCTCGCCACGGATTGATTTCCGTTACGATAACTCGCGCGCCGAGCCCTTTCGCCCGCATTGCAACGCCGCGCCCGCAGAAACCGTAGCCCGCAACAACAACGTCGCGCCCCGTAAGCATCACGTTTGTTGTGTACATGATGGAATCCCACACGCTTTGTCCGGTGCCGTGAACGTTGTCGAAAAGATGCTTCGAATCGGCGTCATTTACCGCCATCATGGGGAATTTCAACGAACCCTCGCGTTCACGTGCCTTGAGACGCATGATGCCGGTTGTTGTTTCTTCGCAGCCGCCGAGCAGATTTTCGCCGTAGGCGGCGCATTCACCGTGAAGCAAGCCGACAAAATCGCCGCCGTCGTCGATGATGATATGAGGCTTGAATTCGAGAGTTTTTTTGAGGTGTTCCATGTATTCTTCTTCGGTCGCGCCGTGCCATGCGTACACTTTGTACCCCTGCGACGCAAGTCCTGCGCAAATATCGTCCTTTGTGGACAGCGTGTTGCTTCCGGTAACGGCAACATCTGCGCCGCCGGACGCCAACACTTGCGCCAGATACGCCGTTTTCGCTTCCAAGTGAACGCTCACGGAAATACGCATTCCCGCAAAGGGCTTGTCCTTTTTGAACCGTTCTTCAATTTGCTTCAAAACGGGCATAAACTCTTTTACCCACTCAATTTTCCGGATTCCTTCCGCCGCAAGCGACGGATTGCGAATTATGCTCATTTTACACATCTCCTTTGAAAAATTTTTCCGTCCCAATTTTACGGTATTTGCGGGGATTTCACAATGCAAACGTTTGTGCGAGGTTTCCTTTCAGACGCTATGGCACATTTAAGTGCGTACTTGCCCTGAAAGTTTATCATGTTACCCTTAATTGTATCGTCCGTCTGAAAAACGAAGGGAGATTTGAGAACATGACTTTTTGGGATTTTTGCGCACCGTTTTATGATTTTGCAGAAAAAAACAACGGCATCGCTTATGGGCAAATGCTTCAAGCCGTACATCGCCTTGTGCCGCAAGGGAGCACCGTACTTGAAGTTGCGGCGGGAACCGGCTCTATCGGGCTTGCCGCGTCTGCCCGGTTTTTGCCCGAAATCGGGTTTGATAACTGCGAAATCATACATATCCCCGGCAAAATGCCAATGGCCGTGGCTGTATGGGCAAAAGATTAGACATTTCGCGCTTGACTTTGTATTATGTATAAAAAAGGGGGTATCATGCTGTGGAATTTTTAAAAAGTAACCTTACGCGCATACGTCGTTTGTTTTTAGCGGCGGCGGGATTGTTTTTGTTGGTGTTTTTTCTGAGGTGGGGCTATTTGTTGGTTTTTACCGACCACGACATTATCGTTACGCCGCCGCATTTCAGCGGGAGTTTTTACGTGCCGTCATATCGCGGTCGGCAGGTAAACATAGCAACGGAAAAAATCAGCCAGGCAGATTTTGCCGGAAACATCACCGTCATCGACCAAAAATATGAAAAAACCGCAAACATTTCATCGGTGTCCGGTCGGTTTGACGAAGACCATGAAAGGCTGCGGGCTTTAATCGGGGCGCACGATGCAATTGTGCAAACGGAAAATTTGCAGGGGCTTCCGGGAAGTCAGTCGTTGAGCATGACAATCGGTGTTGTTCCGCAACAATTCGACGACATGGTTGCCGCGTTGCGAGAACTCGGCACGTTGCGCAGTTTTACGGTCAACCGCACGGATAAAACAAACGAATTCAACAGCTTGCTGGCGCATCAGGAAGTATTGCGCACAACGCGGGCATCTTATGCGGCGTTGCAGGAGTTCGGCGGAAGCATTCAAGACATGTTGCTGCTGCAAGAGCGAATTTTGGTGGTTGAAACCGAGTTGCAACATCTTGGCGTGGATTTGGGCATTTTTGCAACGGAGCATTCGTTTTCCACAATAAACCTCACCTTGCGAGAACATGAAGTCCCCGGGGTTTCGGTTCAGTTTGTGCTTCGCAGTGCATTCAACAGCTTTTTGTGGACAACGGGCGCGGCGATAATCGCCTCCGTTGTAATACTGGGGCTTCTGGCGGCCGTAACGGTTGGGGCGTGGTTGCGCCTGCAAGCAAATGCGCTTTTGAAAAAATCGGATTCGGATGAAGATGCCTAGCTATAGTGAATCAACTTGATTTGCGTGCCGTCGGCGTTCGCGACAATGCATAGCCGACGGCACGCTTCTTAATTTGATTCACTATAATCCGCAACTGAAAAAAACAGCCCGCCGAAAATGTCTTTTGGCGGGCTGTTTTTTCAATCGTGATTCGTACGCTCAGAGCCTGTTTAACAGCTCCGAGGTTCGGCCTCAAGCCGATAAATCGGCCCGAACGGCGAAAATTTTTCTTCGTATTCGGTCATAATATTATCCGGCGAGTTTAAGGCGTGAAGGTCGAGGGAAATATTTTTCACAAGCCAACCGGCGCGGCTGAAACTCTCAAGCGACGCCTCAAAAAGAATGCGATTGTCGGTTTTGAAAAATATTTCGGGGATTTCTAATTTTTCATACAGTTTCAGAAAATTTTCGTGCGTGAGGCGGCGTCTTGCGCGCTTTTTTTTTGTCGGCCACGGGTCGCAAAAATTGATGTACAGGCGCGAGATTTCGCCGGGGCGAATAAATTCAAGCCCGTCATTTACGTCGGCGAGAACAAAAAAAAGCGACGGCGACGCGGCGTTTTCTTCCGCCCGCCGTGCCGCTGTCGCTAAAATGGTTTCGTCGCGCTCGATTGCAATAAAATTTACGTCGGGATTTCGCCGCGACGTTTCAATTATAAAGCGACCTTTGCCGCATCCGAGTTCGAGATGAATGGGGCGGTCGTTGCCGAAAAATTCGCGCAAGCGACCGGCGAAGCGGCTTTCGTCGCGCAAAATACGCGGATTATTTTCAAGTTCGCCGGGTGCCCACTTTTTTTTTCGTGTACGCATATTACTCGGCCGCCGTCATAACGTAGCCCGAGCCGGCGCACGTGCGGCAAGCGATTTCGCCGTTGCCCGCGCAAGCGGTACACCACCAAATGTCGTCTTGCCCGCTGACTTCCTGAACGTCGTAGGGCGTTCCCGCCATGAACGGACGTCCGCGACCGCCGCCGACACCGCCGCATCTTTGGCACGGCTCAACCGCCGCCGCGCTGCACGAACCGCAGGGTACGGGCTGCGGCGGCGCGGGAGTAGGGGAGGGCGCGGGGCGCGGAACTCCGCCGACGGGAGCAGGTGCGGGCGTCGGTTCAGGCGTGGGAACGGGCGTAGGCATAGGCTTTGTGTCGGGGCGCGGAGGTTGAACCTCGTCGCCGCCGTTTGCATCAAGAAAAGTCGGTGTTCCGCCGACATTGTCTTGTTGCGACGCTACAAAATCCGCCTTGGCGTCCTCCGGCGAAAAATCTTTCGTGACCGCAACGGTGTCGCCTCTTCCGCCGAACGCCAAACTGACGGCGTTAATCCCCGCGAAAACAAGCGCGCCGAGAATCAAAATTCCCAAAAACGCGAACAGCAAAATCGCCAAACCGGTAGGTACTGTATCATTGTTGTTCATAAAAATCCTCCCTTATACGAAGTCCGACATCTGCTCGGGCTTGCCCTCACATTTAACACGGGATTCGCATTATATTATGCCTTGCGAGGTCATTGCTTCGGCAACTTTTTTAAAGCCCGCGATATTCGCGCCGGCAACAAGGTCGTAACCGAGACCGTATTCTTCGGCGGCTTTTGCGGATTCGTCGTGAATATTTTTCATTATTGCGCGGAGTTTTGCGTCAACTTCTTCCGATGTCCACGAATAACGCATGGAATTTTGACTCATTTCGAGCGCGGAAGTCGCAACGCCGCCGGCATTTACCGCTTTCGACGGCGCAAGAATTACGCCGCTTTTGTGGAAAAAGTCCATCGCTTCGTTGCTGCACGGCATGTTTGATACTTCTACAACGAATTTCGTGCCGTTCGCGACGATTTGCTTCGCGTCGTCGAGGTTGATTTCGTTTTGCGTGGCGCAGGGCATAACCACGTCTGCTTTGATGCCCCACGGCTTTTTGCCTTCGACGAACGGTACGCCGAATTTATCCGCGAAATCCTTGGCTTTATCGCGACCGGATGCACGCATTTCAAGCAAATACGCGATTTTTTCGGGCGATGAGATGCCGTTTTCGTCATGCACATAACCGTCAGGGCCGCTTATTGTGATTACTTTGCCGCCGAGTTCCGCCAGTTTTTGCGCGGTTCCCCACGTCACGTTTCCGAAGCCGGAAAGCGCGAAAGTAAGCCCTTTTATGTCGATTTTTTCGTGCTTGAACATTTCCGCCGCATAGTACACCGCGCCGTAACCGGTTGCCTCGGGGCGAATAAGCGAGCCGCCGTAAGGCAGACCTTTGCCCGTCAACACGCCGTTTTCCCACGCGCCCCGGATGCGCTTGTACTGCCCGTAGAGATAGCCGATTTCACGCGGCCCGACGCCGATGTCGCCGGCGGGGACGTCGATATCCGGCCCGATATGCCTGTAAAGTTCCGTCATAAATGCTTGGCAGAAGCGCATGATTTCGCCGTCGCTGCGGCCGCGCGGGTCGAAGTCCGAACCGCCTTTTCCGCCGCCAATCGGCAACCCCGTGAGCGAATTTTTAAATGTTTGCTCGAACGCCAAGAATTTCGCGATGCTTAAATTCATCGACGGATGAAAGCGCAATCCGCCTTTGTACGGCCCGATTGCCCCGTTAAATTGTACGCGAAACCCGCGATTTACATGCGTTTGCCCCGCATCATCCACCCAACTTATGCGAAAAATAATCGTGCGCTCGGGTTCGGCAATTCGCTCCAAAAGCCCTGCTTTTGCGTACTCCGGATGCTTTTCAACAACCGCCTCAAGCGATTTGAAAACTTCTTCAACCGCTTGCAAAAATTCCGGCTCGTGTTCGTCGCGTTTTTTGATTTTCTCCAAAACTTCTTTAATGTACGTATTCATTTTGAAACCGCTCCTTTTTGTATGTATGGCAAAGTGCATCGCTTTATTAAATACCGGTTTGACGCTTGACGTCAAGGGAAAATTTAGGTTTTCGGGGTTATGAATACTTCGGGGACTCCGTCCCCGAACCCCTGCAAGGGGTCTTTGACCCCTTGACCCCGAAATAAAATCGCGCTTCGCACGATTTTTCGGTTTTGCGCTTCGGTTTGCACTTTGTTTGGGGGAAGAAAAAATCAAAGTCCGCGCACACCCTTCAAAGGCGGGCGGAATGCAGGGGTGAGTCCCGCGAAAATTTTTGAACGCGCAAAATCCTATTGGTAGCTAACCGGTTACCGATAGGATTTTTGCGTCAGACCGAACGGCGTTGAAAAAAAGATTTCAGCCGGACGTTTCGCAAAATTTGCGCAAATCCGGTAGAATGAAATGAACGCATTTGCGATTCTCAAAGGCACTTGCAATCGTTGCTGCAAAAAATCGGAGTGATGAAAAATGAGAAAAAAAATTCAGGCAATCGCAACAGACTTGTTCGGGCGAAACAAAAAACGCGGTTTCAGAACAAGGTTCAAGACCGGTTCGGTTTCGGCGGTTATAATTATTTTGGCAATGCTTGCGGGATGCGCGTGCGATGCGGGCAGCAACGGCGATTACGTCCCGACCTGCGGCGCATCTTTCGAATATGAATCCGAGCCTCAAACCGTGCGCTGCATCGCGGAGCAATACGTCGAAAATATGGCGCAGGGGCTTGCCGTCGGCATTTTCGACCCGGGTTCGCCGGACGCTCCCGTCGAAATTCGCCCCGCAAACATAATCGAAACGCGCATCAATACGCTGGAAAAAGAAGAAACGCTCACCGGCCCTTCCGGTAGTACAATCGAGCTTTGGCGGCTTGATTTCGAGGTGCGCACCGACGACCTCGAAAGCGAAACCCTGCGATGGGGGACGTTTTCGCCGGACGCCGACGGATGGGTCGGGCATCACACGGGTTGGAACGATGCCCGCGTATTGTTGCTTATCGACAGCGAAAACGTCGCGTTGTCGGGAATAATTCCGTGGTACGAGGAAGAAGCATACGGGCTGTTCGACGAATTGCTCAATCGTCCGGAGGGCGAGGAAGAATCGCTGTCAGGTGCGACAAATGCAGGTCAATTTTTTATCGGAATCGAGTGAAGCCATGAAATGCATAGTGAAAAAAACGCCCGAACCCGGCGGACTCGCCCTTGAAGAGCGCGGCACCCCGTCGCCGGACGACAACGGTGTGTTAATTCGGGCGATAAAAACCGCGATTTGCGGTACGGATTTGCACATTTATTCGTGGAATTCGTGGGCGAAAAAGACAATTAAAACGCCGCAAATTATCGGGCATGAATTTGTCGGGCGGGTTGTTGAGGTCGGCAAAAACGTGACAAATTGCACGCCCGGCGATTTGGTTGCCGGCGAGGGGCATCTTTTTTGCGGAAATTGCCGGCATTGCATAACCGGGCTTGCGCATCTTTGTCCGCATACAAAAGGTCTCGGCGTAAATACAGACGGTGCGTTCGCCGAATATTTTGTGTTCCCCGCGAAAAATATATGGCACTGCGACGAAAAAATTCCGCTGAATGTGCTTGCGGTTCTCGACCCGTTGGGCAACGCGATGCATACCGCGCGGTCGTTTGACGTACTCGGCGAGGATGTTCTCGTAACCGGCGCGGGGCCTATCGGCTTGATGTCCGTGCCGATTTTGCGACGAATCGGCGCACGAAACATCGTCGTCACCGACATCAACGACCGTCGCCTCGAAATGGCGCGAGAACTCGGCGCGACAGCGGCCGTAAACGTTGCCCGCGACAAAATCCGCCTGAAAGAAATCCCGTCGATGGTGGAAGGTTTCGACGTGGGGCTTGAAATGTCGGGCAGTGCCGCCGGCTTCAACGACATGATAGAGGTCATGGCGAACGGCGGAAAAATCGCAATTTTGGGCTTCCTGCCGCCGGAAGCCGCAATCGAATGGGACAAAATGATATTCAAATCCCTCACGCTGAAAGGCATATACGGTCGCGAAGTTTTCGACACTTGGTATCAAATGACCGCGCTTTTGCAGTCCGGTTTATCCGAAGAAATCGCAAAAATCATAACGCACGAATTTCACTACACCGATTTTATCGAGGCGTTTGAGCTGATGAAATCCGGAGAATCCGGCAAAATTATTTTGAACTGGAGTGCGCCAAGCGCACTTTGAACACCGGGGATATATGCCGGCAGCCGCACATTCCCTCGAAGCCGGAACGGCTTCTTGTGCCTTCGCCCCCGCACCCCGCCCGCTTTTTGGAAAAAGCGGGGCAAAAACTCACAGGAAACGCGCTTCGCGCGTTTCCCGACAGATTTTTTCGGAGAGTTTCCCGTAGCCAAAAACCGCGTGAATGCGCGGTTTTTTGATGCTGTCGGGCGGCATAAATCCCGGAAAATTTCCGGGAAAAATTCCTGGAATCGTTCCGGATAACACCGTATGAGAGTTGAAGTATACTTGCCTTGCAACCGAGAAATTACGCAGTCGCTTCTATGCCAAAGGACGTGTTTTGCCATCAAGTAATAATCGCAGTCTGAAACAATTGAGCGCGAGGCAAGAACCGGCGGCTTCAGGCCGGTTCTCGAGGAAGGGCGAAATGATTTCAGACGCGACTTATTACTCAGGAAGGGGTTCGCCCTGAAACTGACCGCACCGCTCCGTGCCGAAGCCGCTGTATAACGGTTGCACCTTGTAACACCGCAACACCAATGCTTCACCCGTA
>Ga0123355_10018349_pt1 | contig 11091 bp, 9 predicted proteins | sample TergutEmb28metaG_3_FD_89872 | JGI IMG/M metagenome (GOLD analysis project Ga0123355, IMG submission 89872) | Embiratermes neotenicus P1 segment gut microbial communities from Petit-Saut dam, French Guiana - Emb289 P1 | ecosystem: Host-associated > Arthropoda: Insects > Digestive system > Gut ...
AACCACTTAGAGTTGTTTCAATTTCTAGCTCATAAGGTTCTATTAGTCCACTTGCCACTTGCAAGTTTATTTCTATATCATCTACAATGAGAATTTTTCCATTTCTGATTTTTTCGCACTGCACTAGTAAATCATCTATATCGTCTTCTTCACTTCTGTATGAAAAATCTCTTATGCGATTTGCCATTTCAGTGTCTATAACCCCACAATCTGGAACAGTCGCCTGCATTACATTTACCGTAAATATACTTCCCACGCCATAAGTACTCTTCATGCTTATGTCTCCGTCCATCATCTCTACGATATGCTTTGTGATTTTTAGCCCTAGCCCTGTTCCTTCAAGAGTCCTGTTAACTGCAACATTTACTCTTGAATATTCCGCAAACAGCTTCTCTTGTTCTTCTAGCTTTATTCCTTGACCTGTGTCCTCGATTTTAAAGCTCAGTTTGATTTTGTCTTCAATTTGCTCACAATTGACAGAAATCTTCACATGCCCATAAGTAGTATACTTAATGGCATTAGAAATAAGATTATTTAAAACTTGCTTAAGTCTATATTGATCACCAATAAGGAATCTCGGTACATTTTCACCTATTTCAATTATGAAATCCACTGTTTTTTTGTTTTGCTCTATGCCTACATAATTTAGCTGAGCAGTATCAACTATAAGGCTCGCCACATCATACTTTGCAGGATTTACTTCAAAATGCCCAGATTCAATCTTTGATATATCTAAAACTCCATTAACTATTTCAAGCAAACTATTGCTCGAACTTTGAATTAATCTTAAAGTGTCTCTGTAATCTTGCGGCAAATGCTTTTTTCTCATTTCAATTTGAAGAAGGCCCATTATCGCATTCATCGGCGTTCTAATCTCGTGACTTACATTTGCAAGAAATTCACCTTTTGCTTGTGTTGCTCTATCAGAAATTTCCTTTGCCTTGACTACATCGTTTAGATTTCTTACATACGCAGCACAAATTATACATAATACAACATTTAGACATACTGCTACTAAAAAAGCTAAGTAGTTTTGTGCCATTGAAAAGTTTTCACCAAGCATCTGCCTGCCAATTCCAAAGAGAAAGAACCCTTGCAGCAAGCTTACCACCACCGTATATGCAACAGTTCCTTTTGGGTTTTGATATGCTAATGAAATCATAGCACCGCCAATAGTATAGTGGAAAATTAAAACATCACCGCCAAAATATACGGCTCCAGCTCCTTGAATTGTTATAAGTATAGTAGGCACCAAAAATGCCAATTTATTATTGTGAATTGGGCTTATTTCTAAAAAAATAAAGGAAAAAAGCATACTTAATGTCAGCACATTTCTGATAATTTGTTCTTCCAATGAGAAAAGCATAGTATAATATATATTTGAAGAAATAAATAAAACCATTAGAACTATAAAGATATAGGGACTTGCCGCACTTCTATTTGAACCTGCTAAAATATATTTTGCTATAAAGTTAGTCATCAACTGTCACCTATCGCCATTAAAAATAAAGCATTAAATCTTATTACAATTCCATATGATTCAATTCTAATAGTATCACATTTTTAGGGAATCAAAAAGAACTTTTTTTCGGAACTTTTCTTGACAACTTCACTCAAAATTAAAGACAAATCAAAAAGGTGATTTGGGATTGATGCTCCTAAACCACCTTTGGGGATAAAAATTTAAAATATTTAAATGTTAAATCGTTCTAATTATGCTAGCCATTCTACGCCAAGACCTAAGTAGATGAATAGCATTGCCGCAAGTAGTAAAGCATATATTACGCAAGGCGGCGTAGCTGCAACTAGAAGTTTCCCTTCTTTTCCTGTTGCATTTGTTGTAGCTGTTACTGCAACTATGTTGTGAATACATACCATATTTCCGACAGCCGCTCCAATAGATTGACTCATCGCAATTAGCATAGTAGGAAGTCCAACAATAAGTGCTGCTTCAAATTGAAGATTCATAAACATGATGTTAGAAACTGTCTTTGAACCTGCTACAAGTGATCCGAACGCACCTATAAACGGTGAGATAAGCGGGAACATTGTGCCAAATATATCAGCAAGTGCTTTTGCAACTTCAGTCGTCATAGCATCTAACGCACCGTATGGGTTTGTGTAATTTGTAAATCTCATAACTTGTACTAAAGCTATACCAAACATTAGTGCAAATGTAGCATTTTTAATTTGCTTACATGTTGTTGTAAATACTTTCTTCACTCCATCAGCTTTCATGCCTCTTGCAGCCATATAGCAACATGCAACAAGAAGGAATGGAAAAAGTCCAGGGTTGTTAAGAACTCTCCACGTCCAGTTAATTCCTTCAAATCCGAAAAGACTTTCAACAAAGACTGTACGTGCAGGATCGATAATCCAATCCCTTACAGGTAGCCATGGCAATCTAGTCAGAACGAGAAGACCTGCTATAACGATGTACGGTGACCACGCCATGAACAGAGGAACATCGCTTTTCTTTTCAGGTGCAATTTCTAAGATTGGGTCATCTAGGAAACGGTACACCGATTTTGGAACTAGGAAACCTTTCTTAATAAGTGGAACAAATATAACAAGGCCGATTAATGCTCCAAGTAGAGAACCTACTTCAGGACCGATGAACGTTACAACGAAGTAAACCGGTATTGTAAACGAAAATCCTGCAAATAGAGCAAGTGGCATGATGCTAATTATGTCTGAAACACCTGCCTTCTTTCCATCTCTTGCTATAATCGATGTCAGTAACATAAACGGTACAATAGAACCGATAAATACATTTGTTAATGCTATCCTCGAAAACAGTTGAGTACTATAATCAACTGGGTTTACATGTGGGAAATATGCCTCAATGCTAGGCAATATCATTTGAAATCCTGTTATCGGTGGAATTCCTACTGCTCCAAAAGTTGTAGGTACAGCACTTCCTATGAGTGTAGAAAGACCTGCTGCAAATGGTGGTACTCCAAGTCCAACAAGAAGTGGTGCTGCTAAAGCACCAGGAGTTCCAAATCCTGCCGCTCCCTCGATAAAACTTGTAAAGAACCAACCAATAACTAAGATTTGAATACGTCTATCTTGTGTAATGTTAGTAAATCCGTCGCCTATAGAATCAATAAATTTTAAGTTTATAAGTGCATTTAATAAGAATATGGCTCCGAAAACTATAAGGATTGTGTCGATAGCAGTCAAAAATCCGAGGAACGTATACGCCGCAGCGTGTGTTATGTGCATTCTCCAGAAAATTACCGCAAATATGAAACAAAGAAACCAAGCTGCCGTCATCGCCTTCCCTGTTTTCACATTGAAGAAAATCATAAGTATGACAGCTACAAAGATAGGCAAAACTGCCAAAATTGCATACATGTATTTACCTCCCATCATGTAATGTAAAAATTTTACGGGTTTGGAGTAGGTATTCAAACAAAAAAAACTATCGGTATCCCGCCACCTACCCAAAATCAGGTAGGTAGTGCGGTACAGCCGACTGAATCGAGTTCCACAGAAGTCACAATCTCCTATTGAACTTATTAACGGAGTTAAATTTGAATGAATCGCCAGTACCTATATTATAAATTTTTGTACACAATTTGCATATGTTCTCTGTGACAAAAATATATATCGCTTTATGTTACGCGTGTAAATTTTCGCGTGCTGCCTTTAGTAACATTTCTCTATCATTCGGAAGCTTTTCATCAATAACCATGTCGATAAGAAGATTCAACATATCTCCTACTTCCACACCTTCTGAAAAGCCAGCATCCATTAAGTCTCTGCCATTCACCGCCAAATCCTTGAGTGAAAAGCATTGCTGTTTCTCAATAATATCATTTAATAAAAGATTCGTTTCTTTTAACGCATTAATTCTTATTTGCCCGTACTTTTGGGTATGTGCTAGAGCATCTGCTCTTTTAACTTCAAGGAGCTGTCTAAATCTTGCCTCACCTATTTTGTTTAGCCACTTTTTTACGCTCTTACTCGTCTTTGGAATTTCTATATCGTGATACAAAACAAGCTCGGTTATGCTTTCAATAGCTTCATTGCTGTACTTTAGCCTAGTCAAAATATCCTTAGTAATCTCCGCCCCAACTTGCGGATGTCCATAAAAATGTCCGCCGTCCTCATCTTCTGAGTAACAGTTTGGCTTTGCGACATCGTGAAACAAAAGTGCCATTCTTATTATAACATCATTTTGTGCAAAAGCAATACTCGCCGCTGTGTGGTGAAATACATCGAAGCAGTGGTACTTGCTATTTTGTTCAAACAAAACCATAGGCTTTATCTCAGGAATTACTTCAGTAATTACCTGCGTGTACTTCATCAGCACTTCAAATACATTATTCCCAATAATTAGCTTGTTAAACTCCTCAGAAATTCTTTCTACTGCTATATTTTGTAAAAGCCCTTTGTTTTGAGTACATGCAAGCTTAGTGTTTTTTCCAATTTCAAATCCTAACACAGACGAAAATCTGAGTGCTCTCATAATTCGCAACGCATCTTCGTTAAACCGGCTATTCGCATCACCCACAGTACGAATAACTCGCAGCTCTATGTCTTTCATCCCGCCAAAAAAATCCATTAGACCTTTATCAGGGTGATACGCCATTGCATTTATCGTAAAATCTCTACGCGACAAATCATCTTTAAGGCTCGTCACAAATTCAACTTCATCAGGTCTTCTATTATCTGAGTATGTTCCTTCTACTCTGTATGTCGTAATTTCAAAGGGTTTATTATTTAATATCAAAGTCACTGTTCCGTGCTTTAACCCTGTTGCTATTGTTTTGTTTTCCTTAAAGCACTCAATAACTTGCTGTGGCAGTGCCTGCGTACATACATCCCAGTCATTTGGTGTGGCTCCCAAAATAGCATCACGAACACACCCACCGACAGCATATGCCTCATATCCGAGTTCTTCCAGCTTTTTTATTATGTATGTCACTTCATTCGGAATTTCAATGCTTGTCGCGTTCACTTAATATCTTCCCTTCTCATTTGCAAATCTCATAATTATATTTGGAATATTTTTCTTAGAATAACATTTATATAATATAAACCATTAGATGGTTATGGGGTGTCATAACGATATATTATTATATACAAAATTTTACCAAAAAAATATGGGATATCACAGTATATGATATCCCATAAGTCTACTTTAAGTCTACTCTTATTTTACATCTGCTTTCCACATTCCATGTAAGTTGCAATACGCATAAACTGCTAGTGGTTTGTCATTTACAAAAGTAAACGCTGCCTCTGGACTTTCGTCTACTTTCAAAGTCTTTCGCTGACCTCCGCACTCTGTTTCTACATAAATGAATGATATATGATGCCCTTCCGTCATTGGGTGAAGTTCACTGCCCACCTTAACGTCTAGCTTGTCTCCAGAAACTGTTACACTTGGTATATGCTTTTCAAAACTTGCTTCTTCAGTATTTGGCACGAGCTCCGTCATTGGTTGTCCACAGCATATAACCGGTACGCCTTTATCCACAACGAATCCTATCATGTTACCGCAATGTTCGCATACGAAAAATTTTTGCCCTTTTGCCATAGTAAAATTCTCCTTTCAATAACCACCTTGATATATCCTATGTTTTAATTATAATATAAATTAAAGTATATACAAGCCTTATTTGCGTTTTTTTATTATTTTTTATTTTTTATAACTATTTTTGGTTAAAATGGGAGTCATAGATGCGAAAAATAGCTTTAGTATTTGTTTTGTCACTTTTGCTAACTGCATGCGATGTAAGCGAAACACCTTCAAATAATATTGACACCTCACCGTGGACTATTTCTGCTACAGAAGCATCCGCGATAATGGAATCAGGAGAACCTTTTTGGCTTTTCGATGTAAGAACAGGAGAGGAATTTATGTCTGAGCACATTCCTAATGCTGTATCTTTGCCTGTAAACGAAATTTCACCTGATGTCGTAGTTGTATTTCGCACCACATTAGAATCAATTGACAGAGATATTTCAATTCTCGTTTACTGCCGAAGTGGTAACAGAAGTGCAACCGCCGCACACATGCTTTCTGATATGGGATTTACTAAAGTTTATGATTTTGGTGGAATTATCGACTGGCCTTTTGGAACAGTTACACCTGTTAACTAAGTCCCCTAGTCTACTGATATATCAACATCTGGGTCTGATATATGCCAAAGATAAAGCGAAGCTACAGAACCGTAAGGCGAATATCTCTTTGCGTACCTTTCAAAGCGGTCTTTTGACAATTCTTTGAGATTATACAGCCTCATCATACCTCTGCGAATAGCAAGATCTCCAAAGCTCACTACGTCAGGACGCATCAGAGAAAATATTAGAAGCATTTCTACAGTCCAAATTCCAATACCTTTTATAGCTGTAAGTGACTTTATAATTTCGTCATCACTCATTTTTGTTAGTGCATCAAAATCTACTGTTTTGCTGATTGCGACATCAGCGATGCCTTTTACATATTCTGCTTTTCGCATTGACATACCGCATGACTGTACTTCTTCTATTGTTAAACGTGCAAGTCTTTCTACTCGCATTTCACACATATCATATAATCTTTTACATACAGTGTTTGCTGCTTTAGCAGAAATTTGTTGACTTATGATACTTTCAACAAGCGATGCAAACACATCAGTATTAACAGGACGTGTCAATATACCAACATGGTCTATTACTGCCCCTAGTTTTTTATCTTTTTTACGTAAATGGCTGATTTCTGTTTCACCATATTTAAAATGTTTGCTGATTTCCATGATTTGCCCCACGCTATCTCCATGATTTGCCCACGTTAATTTATCCTAGTTTACACGTCGCCATGCTTTCTTGAGAAGTTAAACCACAGCCAAAACGTAGCTTCATTACATCTATTTTTTCCACCATAACTTTAAAAGGTTCTTCTAAAGTGAATGGCTTTGTATCTGTCTCGATTCTTCGACCAAGCTCTATATATGGCTCAAATTTATCTTCTTCCATTTTAAAGTCTTCTTCTTTGAGCCTTTCGATTAATGCTCTTTGAAATTTTGCAAGTAGCTCACTTTTTTTAAATCCTGCCCACCAAGTATCACCATTTTCAGTTTGGAATCTATCTACTCTATCTATTTCCAAATCAAATGGCTTAAGGCTTACGTCCTTTGCCGCAGCAAACATCGCCGATACAGCAGTTATCATTCGCCTTTCATCACACTCGCCTAGATTTGCAAGAATCATATTCATATTTTCTTGTGGTGCAAAAGAACCTGCATTACTTTCTTTCTTCAAATCATCGCGTAAATTCATAAGCATTTTCTTCGTATTCATGTGCGTAAGTGCATCAAAGTGAATAGCAATAAATATCTTCATTTTGCTTCTCTCCCTCACTTTTAACTTCCAAACAATTGTATCATGTTAGGCAAAAAAAATCCAGTTTAGCGAAGCTACGCAAAAAAACGTAATTTTTCATTGCATTTTGTGACGTCTAATGGTATGATTGACATTGAATAAGCAATAAAAATATTTCAGAAAGGAATCTTTCTATATGTATTTCGGTAGTATTAGATTTTTTAAACATTTGATTTTAACCATTCTTATCTTGCTCATTGTTGTGCCAACAGCTTTATTTATCTTTTATGCACATCAATTCACTTCGCTTCGAGACAATTTCGATGCGAGGTTAGAGGCTGCAATACAAGCCCACACACAAAACGGTGTCGAAAACGAAGCTGAAGAAGTGCCATTTCATTTGACAGAAGAAGGCAAGTTCTTATTTGGCGGTTGGAATGACAACGTTTACACAAATGAGTTTGCGGATATGACCTTTGTTTTACCAGATGGCTGGAATTACAGAGAAAAAGCAGGTGACGACTTTAGAGTTCGCTCATTCTTCGCAATTCGTGCCACAGGCCCACAGAGCAACCCAAGTCTTGTTACTTTACTTAACAGAGTAGATGTAGGTACGACTGCTGAAAGTTATCTTCAAAGGTTGATGTACAATTACGAAAATGACGAAGAAAACACTTTCATAATAAATAGCGATGTCGAATACGCTTATCTAGGCGGGTACAGCGTTAGAACTTTTTATCTTACTCGCGAAGACGGAAGATACATGAGATTTTTCGCTAGGGAAGTTGAAGACTATATGCTAAGCATCAGCATAGTTGCCGATACTACTTATGACATCGACTCAGTACTTCCTCATTTCGGACCATTTGACGCAAGTCTAGCAGGAGCTTCCGAACCAGAAGATGATGATGACGAAAACTACGACAACGATGATGATTCAGCAGCAGATGACTCTGAAAACAATGATGACTGAACTCTAGCTCCTGATTTGATTCGTGAAATCAAGTAAGCTGCTTTGACATATCGCCATAACGCTTATTTGATATCTATAACTTTGACACAAGATATAAAGCCGCACCTTTGCATTTGGAGCGGCTTTTCGTATTCACTGAATTTTTTGGGGCGTAGGTGGTGAGATGAATTGCCGTGACGGGCAAAAAAACACATACACCCATTTTAGAACACTATATTTGGAAGTGCTTATAATCCGAGCAACTGTTTTCTCTTCGCTTCAAATTCTTCGGAAGTAATAAGTCCATCATCCGCAAGTTGTTTGAATTTTTGAAGCTCAGCTGCTATGTCATTTTGAGTAGGAGCGTTTTGAGCAGGTGTATTTTGATAAAGCCCTTCTTCTCCTCGTGCAATGCGCCCTTCGTGAATCGCGTCATTAATAATATCCAAGCGGCGTTGTTTACCTTCTTGCCGGATTTGTTTGATATCAGAGAAGGTGTCATTTAAGACTTGCTTATTGTGGGCATCAATTTCAGCTATGCGCGCTTTTGTTTCAGCTCGTTCTGCTCTTCCGGCGGCAAGTTTTGCTTCTCCGGCAGCTAATTTTTCTTCTAGCTCACGAATTTTTTCTTGACGTTTTGCTTCTTCTGCGGCTTTTTTCGCTTCCTTTTCCTCTTTAGACTTAAAAAATGACACTTGTATTGCCTCCTATTATATAAATTTACTACAAACAAAACCGCTGTAGCTAATAAACTAGTTTAGTATAGATTGTTTCTTCTTCCATAGCAATAGTTTGGCCCCCAAACGCAGAAAATTGGCTCCCAACGCAGTTTCGCTCGGCACTACATACGTAATTAGCATAATCGTCACCATCGCCTGTTGACAACGTAACAAAAATTTCTGCTATAAACTATACCACCTAAGGAGTTTATCCATAGATGGTTATGATGTTGGCGGAGAGCGAGAGATTCGAACTCTCGGTACGTTGCCGTACACAGCATTTCCAATGCTGCACCTTCGACCACTCGGACAGCTCTCCCCAATTCACAGAATATCAATTTAACATATTAAATATTACTTTGCAAGTATTTTCTCTACTGACTGTTGCATCTCGCCGATGTCTAAAACTCCTGTATGCCTAATTTCCTTCCCCTCAAGACCATCAAGTGCCTTTGGTATTTTAACTCCTGTTTTCTTGTTTAATGCTCTAACTGATGCAAATCCGTCTTTTTCTTCAGGAAGTCCTATCGACTCAGCTACACTTTCGGCAAATTTATATGCACTAGCAGTCGAAGCAATAAGCGTTACAGTTTCGTCTTTTGTCGCTTTTTTATAATCGCAATATACTTTGTACGCCACAGCTGTATGTGTATCCATAAGATACCCAGCACCTTCGTACATTTCTTTTATCGCCTCGTTTGTATCGAGCATATCTGCAAATCCGCCATAAAAGTCAGAAAGCCCCTTCTTTATAGTATCGCTTATCTCATAAACTTTATTTTTGTCAAGCAATCTCATAAGCTCTTTTATCTCTGCTCCGTTATTTCCACTAAGATGATATAAAAGCCTTTCTAAATTACTGGAAATAAGTATGTCCATAGACGGAGAGTTCGTCAAATAAAAACTCCTGTTGATATCATACTTTCCTGTGTTTATGAAATCTGCCAAAACTTTATTTTCGTTTGAGGCACATATAAGTTTGTTTATCGGTATACCCATTTCTCTTGCATAATACGCAGCAAGTATGTTTCCAAAATTCCCAGTCGGAACTACAACATTTATTTTGTCGCCACTTTTTATTACGCCCTGCTCTACCAGCTTTGCATATCCATAAACGTAATAAACGACTTGTGGCACTAGCCTTCCTATATTAATCGAATTTGCTGATGAAAGTTTTGCTCCCATGTTTGAAAGCTTCGATGCTAACTCTTTGTCTTGGAAAATTTTCTTTACACCTGTCTGTGCGTCATCAAAATTCCCATTTATGGCAAATACATGCGTGTTCGCACCTTCTTGTGTTACCATCTGTTTTTCCTGAACTTCACTGACGCCCTGATTTGGATAAAAAACTATAATTTCAGTTCCCGAAACATCTGCAAATCCTTCAAGTGCAGCCTTGCCCGTGTCTCCTGATGTTGCAGTCAAAATGCAGACTTTTTTGTCTTCCCTCTTCTTGCTCATCGCAGTTTTTAGCAAGTATGGCAAAATCGAAAGTGCCATATCCTTGAACGCCGCTGTTTTCCCATGATAAAGCTCTAGGAAAAATGTATCATTTCCCTTAACTATCGGAACAATTTCTTTATCTTCAAACTTCTCGTCATATGCATCATCAACGCAAGCCTTTATTTCTTCATCAGTATAATCGTTGAAAAAACTTCGTATTATCTCAAAAGCAAAATCACGATAAGACTTCCCTTTCATAGCGTTAATATCAAAAGGAAGTGACGGAATATTATCTGGAACATATAGCCCATTATCTTCCGCAATGCCTTGAATTATCGCCTCTGCTGCATCTTTCGTAATACCGCTTCCTCTTGTACTTTTATACTTAATCATCTTCGCCTCCGAATAAAATTTATCTATCAATTAAACATTGTATCAAAAACAAAAGATTTTTTCAATGATTTGGCAGTTGTTTTTGTCGTTTTCTATTGCATTTTATGACATCTAATGCTATCATTGACTATGTGTAAATGATTTATGATAGTATAAATAATTTGAGGCATACCTTGAAAGGAGATATAAGTACTTATGAGTAATTTTAAAACAGCAGTTAATGAACTTATGAGCGGAAAACTTAAATCAGACGAACCGGCTCTTGAG
>Ga0123355_10018350_pt1 | contig 11091 bp, 5 predicted proteins | sample TergutEmb28metaG_3_FD_89872 | JGI IMG/M metagenome (GOLD analysis project Ga0123355, IMG submission 89872) | Embiratermes neotenicus P1 segment gut microbial communities from Petit-Saut dam, French Guiana - Emb289 P1 | ecosystem: Host-associated > Arthropoda: Insects > Digestive system > Gut ...
CTTGTGAGTGCGGTAATGAACCTTCGGGTTCCGTGAAATGCGGGGAATTTCCTGACTAGCTGCAAACCAGTTAGCTTCTCAAGAAGGACTCTGCACCATGGAGTAAGTAAGTAAGTATGCTTTGTGTTTAAACAGATATTAATTAATCATGGTGAAATCAGTGACCCCAGACAATTCAGGGAATGGGTGCATGCTGGACACAGAATGCAGTCTTGACATGCACAGAGATTTTTGTTGCCATCACCATGTTTATGCCAATCTAGGACCCACCTATTTTCCTCTCCATTGGATATAGAAGTTTATTTCTTAGTGGCTAAAGCAGGTGGAGCCAGAAGCTGACCATGCAGTGCTGTTAGAGTGCCAGCTTGGGCTGTGTAGAACTTCACGTGACTTCCCATACATTTTTATGATATGGTACTTAGGTACAGGGACAGCTTACTGTGAAATTCAGTATAATGAGCAGCCATCTAATTTCCTTAGCTCCATCCTGTTCATTTGTCTGATTGGTCTCTTCCTTCTCTTTCCATTTATGTCAGGTTGTATGTGCATTGTTGGCCAACTGTTTTATATGTACTGTGTCAGTTATGTATGAGAAAAAGCTTATTTTTTAAAATTCATAAGTCATTTCATGCCTTAATTTGATTTACAGTCAGGCATTTTTTTTTATATCAGTTTTACCGTTGTATAAGATTTGAAGTTCTCACAACAGTGAAAATTAGGATGACAGGCTTCAGGAGAGTCAGTGCCAGCATTATGGGGGTGCTTCTCGACTTAGTCAGGATAGGTGTGGCAGGTTTCTCTTGTATCTTTGAACAGTGTGGTGTTACATTCGAGGATCTATTGTGTATTGATTTTTAGTGTCAGCCTTTAAAGAGGAACAGGTAGATGTAGAAACTGTTTGACCAGATGGTGTTTTAGTGGATAACATGCATTTTATTCTTCCTTTGCAAATTCTGCCCATTTCGTTGAGCATTATTTAGTCTGAAGTTGGCAAGATTGCTGGAATCTGTCTATTCGGTTGCAAGGACATACCTTTGAAAGTGATAAATGTCAGTAGTGTGTGTGTGTGTTTGTGGGTGCGCATGCATGTGTATGTGTGTGCATGCACGCGTGCACATTTGAACTTTTTCCCCAGGACTTTTTCATGTGCCCTTACATAATGTTATTTATATATATATGTGTATGTATATACGTGTATATATATTCGCTCGAAAGTTGAAAGTTCATAATTTCTGAAGGCTGTCTTCTGGCATCTCAGTAATACCAAACCTCCACTCACAGTGATTTTTTTCTAGTTACCCTAGATGGCAGAAGCTGCTGGCAGTATCAGAGAGAACTGTATAAGAATACCAATATCCAAAGTTTTTGCTCAAATAAAATTTCGGTCATGAAAGGGTAATGTACTTGGATATTAGGTAGACGTAATCTTAGTTTTGTAGTTTCTGGATAAGTAATTGTGAAGTGATAATTAAGTATAATTAAGTGTAATTAATTTTCATTTCTTATGCTGTACAGGTGATTGGTTGCGCAGTGTGGATGGCCATGAAGTTACATTCCAAAACATTGACTCATTTCTGACAAACCTCACCAGTCCTGGTAAGGTAAGTTGTAATATTTTATGTAGCATATGGTGCTGCAAAGGATCTGATTATAATTTTGTGTTCATAATTCATATTTCTCTTTGCAGGTACAGTTGAAATTGCAGCGTGTTGCAGGTTGTGATATTACGGAACAATTGTCAGTTCAAAACCCAGCCAAGGTTTGTACTTTACGTGCCCAGGCATTACAGTGTTGTTAGGGTGGCACTTTTGGTAAAATTTTGCTCATTGGGCTTTAAAATTGACTAATTCCATTGTATGTGGTCCTTCTTGAAAAGCTGATAGTCACACACCTGGTTGGAAATATTCTTCATTTTTGTGTAACTTGAAGGTTTGTTACCACATTCAAAAGATCTGACTGGGTGGTTCTATTGTGGACCTGATGAATCCAATTTATACTCAGTTTCTTTTAAGATTATCTGTCTGGTTTACTGCCTCAAATTTTGTATATATTTCTTTTCACTCTCATGTATGCCACATGTCCTGTCCACCATATTTTCCATTATTTTATCTTTGATATTAAGTGTCAAAACAAGTTTGTTTTTTTTAAACGTTCAACATAAATTTGTTCAGTGTTTGTACTTAGTGGTGAAACCAAATGGCCTAGCATGCATTGTGCACCACAATCTGGAACATGTAAACTCAGTCAATTAACCTGAAGGAAAGAGACCATTTGGGAGATGCAGGCATAGATGGGGATAATATTAAAATGAATCTTAAAGAAACTGGCTGTGTGGACTAGATTTGTGTGGTTGGGTATAGGGGCTAACTTGCAGGCTCTTGTGTACATAGTAAAGAGACTGGTCTGCACATACTGTTGTGACATGATATATAAAAGGAGAGTAAAAAATTGTGAGTCAGAACTCAACTTTGACTGGTATTTAATGTAGACTGTACTACATGTTTAAGCCTTACATGACCATCGTCAGGTACTTAAATTTAACAAAAATATAGAGAAAATTATGCATAACATAATACAAAGTTTGAGATCTCATTCTTTTACATAAGAGGGTGAAGTTTCAAATGTTTTTAATGTTTTTAATTCATTCCTTCCAAGTATGGGATAACGTGTTGTTAAACTATGTAAACAGTTGTTTTAAATTTGGTAGTCTTTTTTAAAAACTGTGTATTTTGATGTTTTATTCTCCACTTTATATACGTAAATAAGTTCTCAACTTCCGTTGGTGATATTGAATAACATCTTGGATTATTTAAATTAGCACAAAATGTTTTACCCAAAAGGTTTGTTTAGTTGTGCTTATGATGTAGATGGCCTGTGTGAATATAAAATTATGTTATCTTCCAATAATAAGGTACATCTTGATATTTACAGTTGTAATTTTATTTCTGTTCTAATTTTCAGGGGTGTTTAGTGACTCAGCATAAAATGTTTTGTGATGTACGTTAAACATGTGCAGTTCACTGACATGCTTTCATTATAAAACCAAAAAATGTTGTTCCATCCAGGGAGTTCAACAGTCAGATTTGGTGAAACAGCTGTTAGGGACTACAGGTGCAGATGAACTGAGTTGTCTGCTGAGGGAGCTCCCAGTTGGAGTGTTGTATCTCACCCAAGATGGTCTCACAGAAGGAGGGCCAGAAAACCAGGGTGTACTGTACTGCTACCCACCCCCTGTCCAGAAGAACATGCTTGGCTGTGCACGAGGAGCCTTCCTTACATTACAGCATCTGCTTCCAGATTTGGCACCTTCACCACCAGTGAGGTGAATGTCCGTACTGTCTTATGAACTGTGGTGGCGGTATTGTTAAAATTACTTCCTCCTCACCACTTTTCAGTGTGTTTGTGTTCTTCCCTCTCATTCCCCCTGTTTAAGGTGAAGAAATCCACTTCTGTTATGGGATCATTAAAATGGACAAACTGAGTGCATTCTGTTATGATAATACTCCGGACTTGTGTTCTGGAGGTGCGAAGTTATATTATTACTATTAAATCATATTTTGCATGACATGTGTTTATCTAAGTAAAGGTCATCTGAGATTCAGAGCTGTGTCATTTGTATAAATGCCACAGTTACTTTAAAAAGTGGTAGCAAACAACAGTGTTTAAACAAGAAAAAGAGTAATACATGATTGTTGATATCTGTATTCCAGTTCAACTGTTTTGATGCATGGCCAGTTAACACATGTTGTGTACACAGCCCAGGGGAAGGAACTCATGCTGCTTGCAGTGCCACATAACAGGTTGGTCACATTACAAGTACATACAGCTTTGCTACTTGACCTCTTGTTTTGTATGGGTGAAGTTTGATCTGTCACCATGAGGGAAGAATATAAACTGAGAGTAATCGTAATTTGCAATAACACAATTATAGCACATGTAACATGAAGGTGTATTGCAAGTACATTTACATAGTGCCCAGTTTATAAAATGAATAAGTTCAAGATAGACTGCGGCTGTTTGAAAAGAAATGTTGGAGGGAATATTTGGTTGTCACAGAGAAGAAATTAATTCTTTGGGCTTGTACATTGACATCCATGAGACAGAGCTAATAACAGTATGGATGTTTATTGTACACTTCATGGTGTGCATTGTGAGATCTGTATGGTGTACTGGCACGTCTGAATGGCACAACTTTCCATTAAGTATGGATGTTCCATTATATCTTGCATGCTTTACAGTGTCTCTTGTGGCTGTTGTCCTGTATCTAATTGTGGAATAAAATATAGAAAAGACAAGGTAATTTTAGTCTCACTGGTGAATGCGGTGATGAACCTTTGGGTTCCATAAAATGCGGGGAATTTCTTGTATGTTGTTTCCATACTATTGTTTGCTAATTTACTTCCCCTACCCACCTCACTTTTATTCTGCCCTCTACTAGTTTTACTTCAGATACTGAACTGACAAATAATGAAAATCCAACGTGATGTATTATAATAGTAAATATAATAACAAAGTGATTAGATCAATGAACCCACTATAACTATAGAAACTACTTTTATACAGAATTGCTCACTGTATATTTATAAGTTAAGTGCACATGTACATACAATTTCTACAAACACAAGATGATACCGTAGATCTAACTATATTCACCTAGACATAGCATATAATAGCAGAACCCATGTACCCACACCACCCATCCTACATAACATATGCGAGATCTCGTGCCCACCTCACCTTTCACCTCCCCACTGTATACAACCCATGCAAGTCAAGTATAGCTGCTTACTAAATCCTTTCATTTCTCAACCTGAAGATGACCAATGTCAAGTGCCAAAACATGTAGTTGTTCTTTATGTAATAAATTCTATACATATATCTACCATCACATAGTTGTGTTAGACAAGTACATACACTCCAATCTAGCTTACACTCCATCATCAATTATGCCAATATTGGGGGTAGTAAAACTTAAATGAAACTGATCTTCAAAAATATAAATTAATCAAACAAAAATTTAAATTAATCTTACATAGTAAGTCAAATTAAACACGCATACGCACGCACACACACATATATCCCCAGCCCAAAGTTAAATTGTTGGCTGCACTGCAAAGCTAGAAAGGTTGCATTTTGTTAATTGCTGCACTAGATGAAGATGAATGGTCAACTTCATGACCTTGACACTTCACCCCCTGGAGAAAAGCCACTGGTACTCACTGAATAGAAGAATGGGTGGGCCAGAAATGGTTTGGCCACTCTGGAGAAGAAAAAAAAAAATTCTGCCCCCTGGAACAAATAGCATTCCATTTCTCCAGTTGTTAAGCCTGCAGCCTAGTCACTAAACCAGTGCACCAGGCCTAAATGCAGTTAACAGCTCTATGACAACAGAAACATCATAGAAACCTCTTTTGAAATGTAACTACGTATTGGCCAAATGATGTATACAAAGTGTGTACCACACATCAGTGGCCTGGTCCACACCACTATACACTGCAATGCTTGAACAGCGTATGACTCGATAAGTCACAGGGATATAATGTCCTATGACTTGCCTTAACAAATAAATTGTGCTGAAAATTTCTAGTAAACTGTTACAAAGCTTTCAATTCTTGGTCTACAGACACCAAAGAATATACAACTATAAGCTAATAGGTAATACCACATTCACAGACAGTGTTGTCAAATATTTAGCCTCTCAAATGCACCTAACTCTACAGACATGTTCAGACTTTTTGCCTGATAAGCAGAGAATAATGCTGACATGCACCTTCAAGTTCACAAAACCTAACAGCCAGTAGCATTGGACACAAGGACTTCATATTTACGTCCATTTTACCTGTGGTGTATCCGTAACCTACCATATGAAATTCAAGCAGGATAAACTGACAAATTTACTCTATGCATTGAGACATCTAACACAGCATAATGAGAGTTAAAATTTGTTAAAGACATTTTTGTACTTTTGTGTGAAAGGTAACAATAGTTTGGGCAGCATGGCACATTTCCATCTATGCCTACTGTCCAATGTAAAATAATTTTATTACGCACCACCGATTCTGAACTTCAAATGGCAGGGGTCCATGTTTTAACTTCAAAATATTTCATTTCATTTTCAAACTTTTCAGTCAAATGCCACCGTACGACTTGGTAAAAGTGAAGCATCAGGTGTGTGCCTTGAAGGTGTGTTGAGGAAAAGGGATGGCAGCGAGGTGACGGATGAGGAAATCAAGGAGAAAACCACCACATTATACAGTTTTTCCCTTGAGTTGTATCTGCAATAAATAAACATCAAAAAAAGGTACAGAAAATTAAAAGGAAAGGGTTTCCATCTTACTTGTCATAATCCTTATCAGCAGCAATATAATCATTAAAAGACGAATCCTCAATTTTGATCTCAGTGACATGTCAAACAGAAAAAAACCTATAAATATGTTAGAGTGTGTATACTTGTCTAACACAACTAATGGTGGTAAATTATATGTATAATTTATTACATAAGGAGTCTACTACATGTTTCGGCCTTCCTCTTTGGCCATCATCAGGTAGGAAGTGAATTAAACTTAGTAAGCAGTTATACTTAGGTTTCTGTGGGTTTATATGGTGTATTGGGTGCGAGATCTCGCATGCTGTGTAGGAGGGGTTGGTATGGAGCATGAGAATACACTATATTCTATCACAATGTCCCTGGCATTATCATATGTTTAGTTTATAAGCCTGAGTAACATAAAATAATGCCAGGGACATTGTGATAGAATATAGTGTATTCTCATGCTCCCATACCAACCCCTCCTACACAGCATGCAAGATCTCGCACCTAATACACCATATAAACCCACAGAAACCTAAGTATAACTGTTTACTAAGTTTAATTCACTTCCTACCTGATGATGGCCAAAGAGAAAGGCCGAAACATGTAGTAGACTCCTTATGTAATAAATTATACATATAATCTACCACCATTAGTTGTGTTAGATAAGTATACACACCCTAACATATTTATTGCAAAACACAATGGGGATGACAAACCTCATGATCAGAAAAAACCTGTTAAAACCAGTAGCAATAACTCTGCAGTTTTAACTGACAAACCTCTTGTGGTATGCCTATTTTGATGTAGCTTGCCAAGGAACTTAGGAGTATCTGCCTTTTCTTCCACTTCTGCAGAACTGTGTCGTGATTTCTCAAGTGGATTTGACTCTATATAAAATAGCTCTCCTCGTGGATCAACTGCCAGCTCCCAGTCCGGCTCTGATCTTACAAATCAAAAAAGAAAATACTTAAAAACTGTAATAAACTACACATTAAAACAATCAACAACATTAACATAAAACTGCGATATCATAAAAATCACTAATATGTCCAGGGATATACTCAATGCATCAATGAAAACATAAATGTAATATATATATATATTTTACTGTTATCAGACCAGTAAGAATTTATCTGTATTTTTTTCTGCCCTTACTTAACGAATATTACACTTCATCCTATGTCCCATGTTTTCTAACTCATTTTTATAACCACAAAATTATCTAAACTGACATATAGTCTTGTCCTTCTCTCATGCTTATTACTATCTCATCCATTACCACACTACATAACATAGGTGATGCAAGACTTTCCTCTCTAATCTCACTACAGTTTTCAAATCATTTAGATTCTCCGCCCTTGTATCACCTCCTGCAGTATTGTTCCACATAACTAGTTGTAGGAACAGACCATACAGGAGGGAAAAAGCTTGTCTAAACAAAGTACTCAATTGAGCCACTCCATCACACCTTCAAGCCATGTGGGGTCTGACACGAAACAAAAAAAAATAATAATAATAATAATAATAATTGGGGTCTGACAAGAATAAAAAAAATAACAGGTAAAAAGGACTCTTCAGGAAGTGGGATGCGAGGGCATGGACTGGATAAATCTGGCTCAGGATAGAGTCAGGTGGTGGGCACTTGTGAATGCTGTAATGAACCTTTGGGTTCCATAAAATGCAGGGAATTTATTGACTAGCTAAGAAATGATTAGCTTCTCAAGAAGGACTCCACACTCCATGGAGTAAGTAAGTAAGTAACTAAGTAAATAAGTAAAAGGGACTACAATGAAGCTATGATGGGTCCAGGAATGTGACAGTAGGTTTTGAAACTGCTTTCAAAAACCAGCTTAGTCTTGGTCAACAGACGACTAAACTGTAAACTTCTCAAACATCACTTAATCAACTGACATATCCACTAATATTACAGCACATAAAAAAGTCAATTACATTACCTAAAAATAATGAAAGTTAGAATTACTGAAGTTACAATGGCACCCGGTGGTACAAGAGCAACTTACCCACTATCAGAGTCAGATGCAAAGCATGACGAGGAACTGCAACTGGAACCAGTTCCAGTGCCTGTTCCACACCACCATCCATCTGAATGGCTGTACGATTCTTCTCCCGAACTTGAACCATTATCAATTCTACATACATCATTTTCTGACACAAATTCTTTCATAAGCAGAGCTTGACTTTCACCACTGTCATCCATTTCTCATTCCACTCCCTTAAGGAAACAGAAAAGGAACCTGATAAGAGTATTTCAGCTTTTTTCCCATTTCAACTTTTGCACCAATGAACTGTCATAAAATTTCTTGGGAATCGTGTGTCACTTGAAGGCCATCCCAATCGTGTATGGTGCTTCTTTATATCTTATAATCAGAACAAACCACTTTGTACAGAGGTCCACAAATTTTCCAAAAATTTTGGACCCGCTTCCAAATTCTGGGTGCCAGAAAGGTGACATGAAGAAAGTTTCATACAGGAGGCCCACAATTCTGGAATGGCCTGTGAACCTCACTGTTATCTAGAGCTTCTGGCCAGGTGCATGTAAACTTATACTTTTGTATGTACAGAAAAAGAAACTTCAGTAATTATGCTGACAATATTAGGCACCACCATACAAAATGTAGTCACCTGACAAAACAGGCGCTCAAAATTTGTAACATGTGAGGTGGGTATAATACCTCTTGTAGTGGCCCTGAAATTATGTATGGCAATGTATTGGGAACCATGAAACTTTCGTGATGGAAATATTATCATACAATAGAAAAACTACGTGGTAGACATGCAAAAACTTTCAGCTTTCTGTGTGGCAGCTAATGAGCCATCAACACAAGACACATGAAAGTATGATTACAGATTATAAACATAACCACAAACTGGGCACGAGGTATTCTTATAATAAAACCAACGAGATGCACTAATTTTTCAAATGTATTTTTGGAATAGAACTCTACACGTTTCGGACAGGTTTGCTGTCCATAATCAGGAGTATATACAGCAATAGGTATATGTCATACAGGTTTTGCTGACTGCTTGCTAGCGGGATCATCCTGTATGACATATACCTATTGCCGTGTATACAGTACTAGACTCCTGATGATGGACAGAAAGCCTGCTGAAACACATACAGAGTTCTATTCCAAAAATAAATTTGAGAAATTAGTGCAATTAGTGCATCTCGTTGATTTTATTACAAGAATATATCACGATGCACGGTCCTCTGAATGTCAAATGGGTACGAGGTGTTCATCAGCAGTAAAAAGAAAACCCCCCATGGACGCAGACGAAACCTTTGAGGTTATATCCGACACATGTACTGTTGACCACGTTTTAATCTATACTTCAATTATACAGTTTGTGCAGTCATCAATAATGATAATTTTAATAAACACACACACATGTAAGATATTTATAACAGCAAGCAATAACGACTGAACGGACACGTCATCCGTGGATCTGAACATCCCATGACCTACCCAACAGGGACGCACAACCTGTCAATTCCATTTCATTCTGCAAATAAACTGGCTAACGATACCTAAACACAGCATTAGCTACAGAAGAGATGTTATGAGTTCTGCAGTGAAGTCGCGTTTAAAACTTGCAGAACAGAAACCACACAACCACATGTATAGAGCCAACATAACAATTCCCGCAATTATAACCACTCGTCTGTGTTCTAGGTTATAACTGAAGTACATTCACTTCCAACCGCAAACAATAACATAACAAGCCAAGACACATGGCACGACTCTCGGTTACAAACTACTGGCACTGAGCAAACACGTCCTCTGCACCGATATACTACAGAACAGTCACTAACAACTCTAATCCATGCTAACAACACCAGTCTCCTGCAAAATATCTCAGGAGCTAGCAACTTGTATTTCCGAGACTGGAGACTCCTAAGAGCCGTGACTATTTCTGGAAATGTGACGCCGTGGTGTCCAATATAATGCTGCCTCCCTATTCACTGAGTAAGAGCTTCATTCTTACAACCTTACACGGGACAGCACATTTCTCCGAAACATTAGTGGATTTCTACCATACTACACGGCTCCACATTCCAGACGATGGCAATCTTCATGTCAAGATTCACTTCGCCACAACGAATATACTTTCTGACGACACGAACCTGCAGCCTATCACCACTGCCATTCTGTCAGTACTTATTGTCCTCGTAGGGCGGAAATACCGAAAACTGCACTCTTCTGGACTATTACTCAGCGAGCAGCGGTAGTTTCTCACCGACGTTTCGGGACAACCTATCGGTCCCACCCGCAGGGTTCAAGAATCCAAAAGACAGATCATTAAGAATGTCGTGTGTTGCCAAATTGTTGGTGCACTAATAAAAATCTCCTGGGCTCCAAATTTCAAATAAAATGAACTATGCTATTAAAATTTGTTGTGGTCAACAAAAAGCCACAAATTGAGAATTTCTTATCCTGAATATTGTAAGTGTTGTAAAAATTGTAATTTTTGAAGTTATGGGCATACTAAATTATTGGCTTCTAACTTTCTGACTGAAGCTTTGGGAGTAACACTAGATCTAATGCTGTCTGATACTTAGAACCCAGCGGACACAAACTACTGAATCTTCGATTGCTAGGCCAGTGTCATATCCACTGAACTATGAAGTTCTTTCGAAGTACAGTAAAACCTGTCAAGTTGACCACCTTCATAAGGTGACCACCTGCTGATGTTGACCACATATCGGTAGAACCGGCAAAGTCCTATGTAGTTTGCATATACGACCACCTCCGTAA
>Ga0123355_10018351_pt1 | contig 11090 bp, 7 predicted proteins | sample TergutEmb28metaG_3_FD_89872 | JGI IMG/M metagenome (GOLD analysis project Ga0123355, IMG submission 89872) | Embiratermes neotenicus P1 segment gut microbial communities from Petit-Saut dam, French Guiana - Emb289 P1 | ecosystem: Host-associated > Arthropoda: Insects > Digestive system > Gut ...
AATGACGCGAGAGATCCTAGCAGCGAAAGGTGGAACTGTGGGCGAGAAAGATGTCCGGTAGTAATTTTGCCTAAATTCTGACTTCCATGTAAATTTAGGGATCTTTTACATGCCACAAATCTACGACATGGGACCGATGGCTTTACTTCCCCTCCAAAGGAAGGCGTGCTGAGGATTTTTTTGCTGACGGCTTCGGCCAGGTTTGAACCCGCAAACTTGGGTACTAAAGGCCAGCACGCTACCCCTAGACCACCGAAGCCGTACTGCGGGTCAATATGGTACAATAAATAGATAGTTGTACTGGACAGAATATTTGTTAATGGATATTATAAATACAACAGGACATCAACCATCAAATAAAACTTGAGACTCTCCAACCTAACCCTCAAACTCCCTGGATTAATGTATGAATTTGGTTCTGTGAGTGAGTATGCAACAAAGTGTTTTCAGATAAGCTGAGAAGCAAGCAAATATACACACATTACACATATCATTAGTTTTAAGTCTGTCAAAGAAAATTCATTCTGATATGAAACATGCCTCAAAGCATGAAAATGATGTAGCTCACCATTCAGCAGCTTATGCTTCTGTGTCCCGGTCAGAGGGACTGCTGCCAGCTCTTCGACAAGGCTTCCATTATATGCTAATGGAGTTATAACTTCAACTCTGTTTGTGAATATGTCTGTGACTGCAGGGAAGAGACTCTCATGAGCTTGGAAGTCATAAAGTGAAAGTCCTTCAATCAGCAGGACCACTGTATGACTTATACGGTTATATTTCTGTAGTTGGCACCACCTGAAAATAAGTCACTATGTTACAACACCAATGACTGTGGTATATCTGTTTGTGACTCTAATCACTACAGATACGGTGGATGCTGACACAGCAGTATTTGTTTTGACCAAAAATCACTTTTCTGAACATACAGCATAGACAATGCATTGTATTGATGTATGATATACTTCTCCAACCAAAGATCTAGTCTCGTTTGATGAAAGTTTTGCTGCAAACGTTCCAAAGGATGCAGGTACAGGGGCTGACTGTTTTGGAGAAAAATTCATGCTGGATGTCTTGTCTGATACCAAAACCACAGAACAATGTGGGCTTGACGTTTCTGGAGTGGATACAGTCTCACTAGTCACTGTTTGTCCAAAAGATCAAGTTCCTCAAATAATAATGTTATAAGGTACCAACAAATGTATCTGTCCTCAGTTCTGCCAACAACACCTGCCACTACAAAACAAAATGAATTCCAGCAACTGCTTGACAAAGAACTATGAAATAATATAAACATGCAATCCAACACATACACACACACACACACACACACATACACAGGTATTTTTGCATGAATCCGTTTCACCAAACTTCTCAAAAATGACATTACATGCCCAAAATATGTACATGGCATATGAAACATGACCTTCTGAGACTCTTAATCCTCTAATAGTATAAAAGATACAGGCTACGAAGAGTTAAAACATGAAGTAAAGTCACACATGGATAGACTGAACAATCCAAAACTTGCTACTCATACCTCAGTTTTGCTTACTGACAGAAGGGAATATTGAAATGAGCAGTAATTTAAGCATTAATATATCCAACTTTGCTATGTATAGTTCCAGAGAAAGTCAATCCTCATTACAAAAATATGAAAAAGGTCAGAATAACATTATATAGATTAAAAAGTGAAGTTCAAAAATTACTTACACTACATGAATATAGGATATAGCTCAAACAGTATAATCACTGTTATTCCAGAAAAACTTACATGCACTGCTCCAGTAATTAATGAAATATTTGCAACTCATTATATGCATTTCATAAAAAAAAAAAATACTTTATGTCAAAAGAATATTGAAGCTGACAATATCATGAAGAAATTCTTAATAAGAATGTTCTCTTTTCAGATGTGACACCGGTGTTATGCTAACTTTGTAATCAAGAAATTTGTTAAAGCCATTGTCTTGGACAATGTAAACACAAAAGTTCCTTCAAAATCTTGGTAAACAACCACGAGGCCAGACTACAATCTTATCACATTCCCTGCCAAGCAAAATGCAGTTCAGTTTCCATTAGAGAGTGTATTTTTTTTTGGGGGGGGGGGGGCAGCGGCAGAATTTCATGGCATTTCAGAATGCCATTTTCCAGTAAGGTGACAACACAACACTATACTTCTCTTATGGTATTCAAGGTAAAGAAACAAAAAAGCCCTCACAATAATGTAAATTCAGAAATGTCATGGAAAGAGATTGCAAGCTGCAGTCCAATAAGAAGAGAATTCAAATGGCTCAGGTTAAGGTGGATGGTATGGTATTCCCAAAGCAATGTTGAATGGCAGAAAGTGAGTTAATATTTGATGCTTTATAAACCTCAGATCTTATGATACTCTTACAAAGAAGCAAATGCTTGAGACATGATGCTGGGTCACTGGACAAGTGGTTCCCAGTGTTTAAAAGGACACAGCAGCACATACCAAGAAACTTTAATCCTCAATCACACCAATGACAAAATCTCAAACCCTGCACACAATGACCTCACTAAAATGCAGACACTACATCCAGTAAAAATGACGACAGTATAGTTTCATGTCAAGTCAAACATGAACTGGGCTATTTTACTGTATCATCAAGAGAGTGACTACCATGGAATGGATATCCAAGAAAATGCAATTCAAAATTTGGTGGGGACAAAAGACATCTCTTCTCCCAATTATCCAGACCAACTATGAAGACCACCCAGTCTTGTATTTAATGGGTACCAGTGAATCTTTTCCTATGTACAAAGTGGCCTGGCATGAAGCCAACTCTTTATCCCCACCTAGTGCCAAGATTAAGAATGCAAGGTGCTTAATTTCACTCTCCCCATATACCTTCATGGTATGCACAGTGACAACATTACTGTCACTATCAAGGCACCAAGCATTGTTACAAATACAGTATATTAAACAGAATCTGTTAAAGGTAAAGCAATACCTGTACAGGCCTGGACAGGCTCTGAGGGTTCTAGGAAGTTCAGGCTCCCAGATTTCCAGACAATCAGCACACAAAGGTGGTAAGGTTATCAGCCCTATGCCCTGACCGCCTTCATCCCCAGGTAATAATTCTGGTACTCATTCCTCCTAAAGCTGAGTTGGACCCAGGACAATAGTGTGGCCAGAAGGATTAAGTTAATGAAAAATTCCGATGACACCAAAGGAATCAAACCTGTTACCTTTTGGTTTGAGGTGTAGTGCCTCAACTTAATGCACCACCTCATGCCCCCAAACAGAATTTGCTATTAAACACATTTCAAATTAACAGAAGGCACGAAAGAGACAAAGTTCATGGCACTGCTGCTTGTCCAGTGGTCAGATGGGTTATTTTATAGGTTACGAGTCAGAACACTTAGACACAAAATTAATTAAACGAAATTTATGGCCATCTTCTAGGTGAACATTTCCAACAAAATCCTCCAGCTCTATATGAAGTGATTACCATTCAATGATGAATACTAACTACACTTCAATCATTGATTAAGCAGCAACATTACATGAAAACAAGAGGCTGTTCCCTCACTGCAGACTACTTCCTGCCACAAGGCACTGCAACACCCATCAGCACCTTTTCATACTAAATCAGAAACCCACTAATGAGAGTCAACATATTTTTCACATCTCACCTTAGTGGCTGATATGGTGAATGATGCCCAAGCATTGAGAACATTAACAAATGCTGAATATCACTAAGAAACAACGGAGTACGCTCCTCTTCCTTCACTGCAAGTGATGCGCACTCACCCATCTCCTTTAGTCGAAATCGTGGTATGCACTACAAAAAAGGAGGACACTTAACTCACATCACAGTAAAACTCTTCAGAAAGGTACCTCAATACTGAAATCTTACCTTTAGTCTGTTCTTCCTCTCTCTGAGCTCACGTTTAAGTTCTGCATATTCTTCACCAGCAAGCTGAACTTTCCCACTCTTTCCTACCAATGCATGGTCAGAAAACCCTGGTGGCAAATTATTTGGACAAAACAACAGAGGCTCAAATTTATAGCATGGTTCTGGAGACTGCAGTGCTGGATCCAACACATCCTGAGAACTCTCAGACACACTGTTTCCTCTTACATCCTGGTAACACATTGAAAAAGAATAAGTTATCACCACACCATGTTCCACAGAACACCATATTTCCAATAAAATCACCAGACTATCATAATTATATGCAAAGAACACAGATATTGGACCGAGAAAAATTTTCAGGAAAGAGTTTTTACTCAACAGACAGAAACTAACAGGTCACAAGACACTGCACAATGAAGATATCCTGAATCTGCAACAAATATCAACGGGGTGAGAAAATCAACAGGAGATAGTCAATGGTATGTAGCTTGCGCAATGAAATAAGAACTGCAGAGAGAACTACCTAGTAGCTCTAGGCATAGAGGGGGCTATAATATTAAAAAGGATCTTCAAGAAATAAGGTGTGAGTGGGTGGATTTGACTAAAAAGGTTCACAATATGGACCAATGTAGGTCTGTTGTGAATGCAGTCATAAATCTTCAGGTTCCAAAAAAAATGGGACACTCCTGAGCAACATTTCAATAAAAGACCTGTACCATGGAATTAATGTTGCTTCCATTGCTAACCACAGTTTTAACTTTAAAGATACATTCCAGAACAGTTCCCTACCAATAAATACTGTACAGAGCTTTTATACCCAAGAATACAGACTCCGCCACCTTCGTCGCTGCACTTGGTTCAATTGTGAAAAATGTTTGTGAAGACCTAACAAGCAAATGGTGATACCATAATAAAGTTGTGTAACTATAATAACAATTTTTAATAAGTACTTAAGAGAAGTTTGGCTTTGACATTAAGGATTGATGGGACAATAGTGGCAATTGTCATGATGATGGTCGCATGAACACTTCATTCTGTGGTCCACAAAACACAGAGTTCCTACCCTTTGTCACATGCCACGCGATCACCAATACACATTCGTAAAGCCCGAGTATATATTTGTTCTACATATCAGCTGTTAGCATGCAGTAATGATCAACTGGCCTGGGACAAAAATAATTATGACTCCACATGCCTATTTTTCTGTTTTTAGGAAATAAAATTATATAACAGATCCCACACACCTTGCACATGAATTATTATTTCACTTAAAACTGCTGTAAAATGTTTAGCTTCGTATACCATGATAAACTAATGCAACATAGCAGAACATTTCCTTAGCGTTGCCGACTGATTGGTTAACTAAGAATGCTGCTATCTCTTTATATCGCATGCAATAAAGTGGGCAAACAGATGGAAATAGGACACAGGAGAGACACTGGAACACCTCAGACTGTCAGGATAGCAAGTAAACCAGGTTGAATTCAAACCAGACACCTTCTTGAGTCATGGTTCTGCAGATCAAGAATGGGGGGAGAGCATTCAAAGCCTCATACTTCACACTTTCACTGTAGGAAGCAATGTTTGTCCAAAATGAAATAGTCTCTGTACTTTGTTATGCATGATAGCAAACACTAGGAGACAAAAAAAATAACATTCACTCTCACACCAACTGAGAAAGTTCAAGAAACCTATTTGGGAATATTATAACTGTAAAAATCTATGTGTCTCTTCAGTAAGTGGGACCAATGGATGTCATAATTCAGAACTCAGGGGGTTTTCCTCTTGTCTCTGAAGCCATTAAAAAACAATTCTTCATGAGACAGAGGTGAAATATGTTAAGACTCAATGCTAGCAAATGCACTGAAGTAGCAGTACAACCTCACAATATTCTTCATTCATAAAGGCTGCATCAAAAACACAACATGGCTATGTTAGTTTGTAAGTACCTTCCAATCCATGGCACACAGACTTGCGCTGTGTCTGCTTCTCTTTATCAGAAATTCATATTACGCTTCCACATCTGCCTATGTTGCTTCCCAAGAATTTTTCAGTTAATATTTTTTGTGTGCTTTCAATTCTTGTTTTTGCAGTAGGCTGATAAATTTCACAACTAATTTTCGTGATTTATCAGTACTGAACACTAGAGTTATGGTGGACTCTTCAGGAGACACATCCCATTATGATGAAGATACACAAAGCAAAGAGGTGAACACCATCAAACATACCTGCACCCCTTACGACATGGGTAAAAGGACGCCTACATAACAACAACCCAATAAGGGGCTTACAGACTCTCTTTATACTTACATCGCACATAACAAGGAACAGTTTAATACCCTGAAAACCCTCTAACTCAGAACATAATTTAGATTATTACATAATTACAGGACATCCCCCTTGAAGCTGAACAACAACACATTACAGAATCTTCACTCTCACCTGGAAGTACTAGACATTGTTTTAAGGTTTAGCTACATAATTTTTAAACCCACATTTTTATTATGACATGTGTAGCCCATTTATGCTCAAAAATGTTTAATGAATATGATTTACCTTATGAAAAGTAGAAACTTTGGATCTCAAAAAAAAAAATATATATATATATATAAACACACACAGACATGAACAATGGTTTAATGTCATTTACAAAATTACATTTATTTGGTATTTTAATCTCACCTGATGATGGCTTTTTTTCACAATTCAGCCAAAACATGTGGCTTGTAAGTTATAAACTAATATTACACAAAAATTAGTTGTGATTCCTTGTTATGATGGATAATGTTCACCGTGCAGGGAATTTTAACACACAATGAGCGTGAACTCCATCTTCAAGTGACTGGTATGTGGTACACTCACAGATACTTCCATGTTCATTTACAATATACTGTATTTTCTGGACCACAAGACAAGTTTTTCTTCCTAGAAAACACTGTATAAAATTATCCTGCACCTTAAGTACAAAAGTACATCAATATGACCTTCAAAGCAACTGTGATTCCTAAATTTGCTGAATACATAATCATGGTTAACACAAGAATTGTCCTTGGAGGGAGTGAAGTACAGATGCATTATTCCTTAAAATTGTTTTTCAGTAGCATTAAGTAATAATGAGTTAAGACAAATTTATTTTCAGAATGTGCATTAAACAGGTAATGGTTTTGTATATTGGAGGTTTCAGATGAAATGTGAAACAGTTTGGTAACAAGCTAGCAAAGAGGCCTGTTGTACACTAAGTGAGGAAGTAATATGTAAATGGAAGAAGTATGCAGGATGCTTAGTTAAGTTTGAGAAGAATTCACTTTTTTCATAAGAATACCACAATGTGGCAGAGAAACACAGAACTGTAAAATGTCCACAGACACAAAAGAATTTCTGTGGTTACCAAATGATCACATTTGCAGCAAGATAGGTGATTGCAAACAGGATGAATGATGTTGATGGAAAAACATCTTGATACTATAGGGGTATAATTTTGAAAAGTGCCATCCCCATTGTGTGTATTAATTAATAGGTAGGGTAATTACAGTCAATAACACAACAATGTATATCTAATTGATGTTTATTAGAAAATTATACAAACTACATGTTTTGGCCAACAACGGCCATCATCAGGTTTTCCATCCGAAAGATTTGTATGCTGTAAGAGTGCTTATATAAAGCGTGCAGCCACGTATCAATGTTGAGACCTCAACATCGAGGATTTTGAGTTAAACATGGCATATAGCCTGGGTATGGAGCCTAGTGATGTGGGCAGCGAGCAAGTTGGTGGGGGGGCTTTGTGTTGTAGTGTGAAACAAGAGACAGTTGTGAAGTAGTTCAAGAATCATGAGATCAGTAATGCATGTGGTCATACTGAGGATTTAGTGTTTCAAAAAACTGACACAACAACAGCAAGTGTGACAGTAGTGATTATTTTATGGACATACATAACCTGTACAAAACTTCATATTGTACTACCATTTTGCCAAGTAAGTATTTGTGAATTTGAGGTTCAAATGCATGCAAAATGTTTTTCCCCCTTAAATTTACCTTTTAAAATCTTGGTGTGTCTTATGGTCTGTAAAATATGGTAGTTCAAACAGTTAGGCCTTAATTTCCATCAAATTAAAAAAAAATTAAAACATCTGCCGGTAAAATAACAACCTATCACTTCAAGATGGAGTAGCACTACATATGATAAACAACCCTCAGAAAATGGTCCAACATAATTTCAGTGTAATGAGTCAGCCATCACAAAATTCCCTATCAACTGGGTAAAATAATATTGAAAATTATAACTATGTTATATTTTTCAATATTATTTAAAGGTCTAAAAAGGAACCTTTGGTAGTTAAATGTTCATCCAAATATTCAGTTTTTTAAAGTGTCAAGTACAACAAAGTATTACAAACCACTGCAGTTTCAGTGTCCTGCTTATAACGTTTCCTCCTATGTTCTTCTCCAGACACTGCTACATCAGTGCTGCTGTAACCATCAGAACATTTGTTTTCCCCTCTACTTTGAAGCACCGCAGCTTTGGCCTAGTCACAGAATAAATATCATAAAGTATACACATTTTATTATAATTGAATGAAAATGTCTGGCAACTACACATCATTGTGAGTGGAGGTAAACTCTCACTGACCTCTCTGTCCTTGTCATTTAACTTTGCAACTTCCAAATACGCAACCATTTTCTTCTTTTTCCTTTCTCTTCGCTGGGACTGGTTTGATGTAAGAGGCTTCATCACTGTGTCTGCAAATGCTGTTACTCCTTGTAACATCCACACTTCATGTCAGCTGGTGACATAAAAAACCAGACTTAGTATTCCTTGGTAAAATAATGCAGTTTTCAATGTACATAATGTTATGTCTTACATAACTAAATACATGGAACAGAATCATTCTTGAGAAGCTACAAGCCACTCACATGCTCCAGAAATAGAAAAATCACCACAATCTACCAAAAGCTCACCAAAAGGCTCTTTATCATCCTTCCATCCATGCCTAGATCTGCCACATGTTCTCTTACCTTCATAATTTATTGCCAGATATTTGTTATTCCAGGTAATCTCTCTTACGCCCTACCCATATCATGCCATGGTTTAATCGTCCTAAATATCTAGCAAAAAGTACAAATAATGGAACTCTTCATTACCCATACATTTCCACCCTCCCATCCAAATAATTTACATTAGTAATAAACACACAGGAAGACTGGAAAAGTATTATACCTTAAATTGTATTTGGAACCAAATTTTGAGACAAAGATGCAGCAGAAAAATCACCTAAAGGTAGAACAAGCTATTGAAACGTGTCTTCATTGTTACAGTACATATCAGGCTGAAAATGTGTGAAGCTAAAGGTAAAGTTGTCCCTGTGCATGTCATGAAGGCTGATGGCAGAGTGAACGTACAGCTACACACATTCGTAACCTCAGACAGTTGGAGGTCAGCAGTCAGCCCCATACCCTAGTGACTCACCACCTGGCACCCCACAGTCAGGACAATTTTTAGAAGCAAAACATTTCTTGCCCTGCCAGTATTCAAACCACAAGTTTTAAACAGATATTTCATAAGCAACTCCATTGTAGAGATTTTAGAAACCTTCAGTATATTGCCTTATGTTAATACAAGGTTTTTATACAGTGCTTTATTCCACAGATCTCTTCTGTTTCTATTCCTAATCTTCCAGGGTCTCATGTTCAGTAGCCCATTCAACAAGAAACAATTACCCCACAATACGATAGCGGTAAGTACAGTAAAACCATAACACAGCAGCTCCATCACAGTACCACCCAAACTTAGCACTCACTGCATCAATGAACACAAATTTCCTATTATACAGTACTCTGCATTACCACCAAGCCCATTAAGCTGCCACAAGCTGCAATCATCAAACAGTGGCACTTTATCAGGGTTTGACTGTGTATCAATTTTTGTTTTACCATCTGGATGGTTCATCTCTGCTTTTCAGCACTGCTATGGTAGTTTCCTATTATGCTTGTGTTCCAGTGCACACCACTACTGTTTTTACATCACATTTTCCTATCACATGCAGGCATGAAAAGCATCTATGTCACCTGACTTTTCTGACAAATCACAGGCTGATCAGTTATTACTTTAGAGTCTGCTACAATGGCGCAGCTTTTATTGCTGGGAAAATACAGGAGTTTGGACACCAATGTCTAGCCCATAATCTGGTCACTGTACCAACCATACTACTTCAGGGAAACATACCACTGCCTTCTGGGCGTAAGTGGCAGTATGTTCCTCCATAATCTTTGTACCCACCTACTAGACTACATCACGTCACAGTCCAGGAAACCAAAATATGAATTATCAGGGCCATGAACATCTCCAATCTATAACCATAAATTTATGCCGTCAGAACCAAGGTGACACAACACAATATACACAATAACAACATTCTTGACAATGATGCAAGTATTCTGGGAATGACGTTGTGTCGAACGGTAAACAGTTCCACACAGACGTGCGTCTATATGAGCACCGCTGTGAAAGCGTCAAATGCCTCACTAATACTCTATTTGCACAATAACTACATCTTTCTGTTTGCATATGGTCACAGTTTATATACTTGCATCGTTTACAAAAACGGCAGAGCATAAGGCCATAAAATGGTATAACGTCCTACATGTGTCCAGGGGTTAGGTTATGTGGCCAGACGTTTCTCACCATAACTTCAATTCGAAATTCAGACAGGGAAATAAAATACGATTATATACTCACAATATAAAATTATAATTGATCCACTTCTTCCTTGTCGTCACTCCTTTCACAACGCAACTTTAATAGCCGAAACATTTACTTCTCAAACAATCCACATTGAAGTCAACCATTTCCTCACAGACAAATCCCGTACACAATCAGCACAATCTGGCGGCAGGTAACATAAACTTGCAGATACTAGACCACAGTACTAGACTTTGATGTCGAAGTCCATGGATATATATATATATACTTACTTACTCCATGGTGCAGAGTCCTTCTTGAGAAGCTAACTGGTCTGCAGCTAGTCAAGAAACTCCCCGCATTTCACGGAACCCGAAGGTTCATTACCGCACTCATAAGCGTCTGCCACCTGTCTCTATCCTGGGCCAGCCCAATCCAGTCCATATACCCACATCCCACTTTCTGGAGATCCATCCTAATATTATCCGCCCATCTACGCCTAGGTCTCCCCAGTGGTCTCCTTCCCT
>Ga0123355_10018352_pt1 | contig 11090 bp, 9 predicted proteins | sample TergutEmb28metaG_3_FD_89872 | JGI IMG/M metagenome (GOLD analysis project Ga0123355, IMG submission 89872) | Embiratermes neotenicus P1 segment gut microbial communities from Petit-Saut dam, French Guiana - Emb289 P1 | ecosystem: Host-associated > Arthropoda: Insects > Digestive system > Gut ...
ATGTTGTTGGAGTATACAAAAACGAAAAAAAAAAAACGAAACCAACCACCCCTTCTTTTGTGCTCCACCCTCCCCCAAAAACAATTATTTCTCTCTCCCCAGGGGGGGGGGGGGGGGGGGGGGGGGGGGCGCAGAATTGCTGGACCGCTCGTTTGTAACCTCGGCAACACTCTGTGGAGGCAAGTCGTCAAATTCACGCCCGCTTCGTTTTCGCCTCGGGGAGAGAATTGTCTTTAGCCTTCAAACAGGGTGCTGGGTAGGCCCCCAGAGCCAAGACGATTTGAAGGAGAGAATAACTTCCCGCCAGTGTCAGGAATCGAACCCCGGTTCGTTCAATCCCTTAACCCAGTCACTTCAGGCACCCAGCTACCCCGATTGCCATATGGGCGGTTTAATTTTAATAACTATATTGAGGCCAATGGACAGTTGGGATGACCACTCAATTGCATTTTTACGTTCTGCCGGGTTCTGTATTCTTCTCCAGCGCACAGTGGTCCATATAACCAGCCCAAAGAGCATGCCACTACCGAGAATCATCACTAGAAACCTTTGAATATGCAGAATTGTGCTGCAGGAGGAAGTGTAACAGATGGAGAAAGATTTGGAGGGGTTCCATGTGACTTCATTCTGTAGTGCCATCTTAAATCCACGGAGTCGAGTCCTTCTTGGACAGCTAGGTCGCTGGGCTTGTCATTGAAGATGAGATGAGCTGGGCACGTAGCACCAAATGGGAGGGATAAGAACAGCATCCAGAATTCTGTTCGGGAAGCGTGAAGCGGAAAAAAAAACACTTAAAATACCTAACCATACATTTGAGGATAATAATAAAGTAGATGCGAAAGAGAATGTAATCGTGTGGATTAGGTTTATGAAGCTCAACGTTGGGTTATGGCGAATATGGTAATTAATTTTTGAATTTCATAAAAGACGAATAACGTGAATAGATTGACACCGCTGGTTGAACTTCTGAAGGAAGACTTCTACACAGCCAACTTTGATTAAAGACAGTAATTGGTTTAGTAATGCTGGATTGGAGCAAGCATTGCTAAAATTGCGAACATGATCTTTTCTATTCTTACCCCACAAAGACAAAGCAGTTCGTGCAATGGATGCGGTGCAAACTTTCTTGGCAAACTGTACATTCTTGTTAAGTGGGTTGGACCCTATTAGTACTGTCACACATTCAGTCTTCTTAAGTCGGACGTGAACTTGTCTGCATTAAGAGGGTTGATATATTAAAAAGAATACTCAGACTAGTAACAAGTATTTTTTAATGTATCAGTAAACAAATGTGATTCTGTATTTTTAATAGAAACAAACGCAGATGCCCTCGGATTTGAATCAATATTGTGTTGACATTCCACCACCATACCTGTCAGTGCAAAGTTTATGGAATTTTTCGGAAAATGGTTCGACTCTAGTCTCAGACGATAAAATCGGAAGTACTGCGCAGCTGAAGAATGTTTGGATAGCTTACATTGATGTATATCCGAAGTGTTGATATGTAACGGATGTGTGTTTGTTACCGATACACGTGTACTTCATCCTTGAATGTTGCTTACTGGAGTCCTCATGCTCCTGAATAATCCAGTTAAGGTTCACTTAACCTGCATTCTAATTCCGCTGGTGGCTGCACATTGCAGTTGCTTCAGAGTGGCGTGAATAAGCGTGAAAGCTGTTTGGCCGTCTGATTGTGAGCAGTTCGCTGGAACTGAATCAAGTAGAGGTGCAATTTGTTTACTGTCAGTTAGAAACGGAAATTTTGTACAGGAATATTAACCTGAATTTTACACTTCGGGGTAGTGAATGCTATTTTATAGCAATTACTTGTTTTATTAACTCATATGTAGGTAACCAATATCTGTCTTAGTAAATTCCACCCTAATTTCATTCACCCAGATGTTTGTAGAAAGAAGTATGTCGTTTCCTATTTACGTAAGATTTGTACCTGCCTGAACAAATGTCTTGCTCTTGTTACTGTGATGAGGTCTGTCCTACTTGTTCCGTGCAGTTCTGCATCAGGCAATTCAAATCTGTTGAAAAAACTATATATTTAATTGTGACAATTTAAAACCAAAAACATGCTTAATTATTACACAAGATGTACCGTGACTTATAATTAATGGCGATTCTTGTCGATACTTTTATTTCCGTTCCGAAAAACAGGATAACAAACACTCCTGAATATAACAAGCAAACACACCACATGCAAATAAAATCATAGTTAATCCGACAGGAAACTGTCCAACGATAGAAAAACGAAATCTGAGATCATCTTTAACAAGGGCAGGAAGCTAGTTTATATGTAGATCATTTTTTTCAGGCCGTCTCCTCGGTCGACAAATTACAGAGTGCATAGTGATTGGAGTTTTGTTTTTCGAAATATTAATCGTGGCCTATTGTATATAATAGTGTGTAGACTGAAGAGTTAGGAGTGCGACTCCGTAGCTATTGAAGGTAAATATCATGTTCTGCCGTTAGGGTATCAATCAATATTTCACTGATTTGTTTAATGTTTTACTGGTTCTGTTTATAATTCCATCGATATATATTACAACCAGTTTTCGAGATTTTTTTAAAGTTTCTGAACTTACAGTAAATTACTGTTGTTAACCTTACACCCAACAACATTTCGAAGCCAAAGTACCACCCTTTGTCGGAAGTCCTTTCGCACGCCATAACACACAGAAAATTCACTTATGGAGTGACGGCTTTTCATTAATACTTTTAGTTTTAGTTAATTTGTTAAATGATTTGGCTGTTGTTAATGAAACTTATTATTTATACCAAGATTTTGGTAAGCAGGTTGTGCAAGTGGACCTTGGTTGTGCGTTAAGATTTTCGTTGACAGAGATAAGTTAAACAGGCAGCTGCAGGTGTTGGTGGTTCTCAAACCACTGAACAACTGAAGAGAAAATAACGCCACTGCTCGAAATGGTACCCTCTTACAGTAGACTGTGCTATGATTATCTGTTTCCCGTCAAGGAGCAAGCAATACTGTGAAAGAAAACAATAAAGCTTTTGAAAAAGAAGTTATTTTACGACCGTATGAACCCGCAGTCTATCTTCTTATCGTATTCTATTTACATATCCTACTGTTCTTTATTCACCGTCTTCTTGGTATGTTGTATTCTTGGACACGATCCTGGATTTTAAATGACGAAAGAGAGGGAGAACAAATTCGTAAGACAAAGAATATCCAATACGGAATCTGTGATAAGATAATAAAGCATTGCATAATTGAACTGAATGATTCCAAGAGGAGCTGTTTTGGTAGCAACCGCTGTTATACGTGTCCTTTCAATAGACAAATGGACTCTGCTCACAGCAGCTGGTGATTGGATCCTTTGTTGAATGGTGGCAAGGAAAAAATAAAAAGAAAATACGAAGGAAATTTCTTAAAAATTATCCTGTTTATCTGAGTAGACTATTGAAAGAAATGTGCGCTTGTAGGAAAAGAACTACAACTTTTTCATCTTTTTATTCGTTCTTCATGGAACAAACTTCGCTTGTCCTATACGGAATTCGCGTCTGTGGTCTGTCCGACGTTACAGATAAACTGTTATTCGGACTGAAACTGCAGTGTTGCAGCGTGTTGCAGGAGACTTCAGGGCGCGCAAATGCGCTGCAGACTACAGGCGGGCGCGCACCCAGCATGTTACAACATTTTTGTACAGGAATGTGTAATCAACCTGCGTTCGTAGGAAAGGGAATAAGCACATGACTTAGCCGCGCCATTTATTGTGAAGACGGCTTATCTCTTCTAAACAAGGTCGGATAGAGCAATTAGGATCGTCGCTCCAGGGGTCCTGCTGATATTACAGAATTAAGCATTAACTATTGTACACCAACAAACATGTGTTATCACTATGATAACACAGAAAACCCAGAAGCTCTTTAATAGCCCTTTCCAGCGCTCTGAATACACCATAGTCGAATATCGGTAAGTGATGGGGGAAAGGGGTTACCTGAGCGAGGGGTGGAATGGAGTTTGAAAGGCTCTCGGAGCAGGACTCCTGCAGCCTACTGTCCAATTGCATAGATTTCTTGCTCCACACAGACACTAATAATAATAATAATAATAATAATAATGTAAATAGGGGTAAAATTAGACAACAAACATTGATGTGACCTGGTACCAAAATTAGTCGAAAAAAGTAATTAAGGTAAGTTTATCATATTATGGAACCAACATTTGCGGACCGACAAAACTATGCCTAACAATAAACCGGACGTCATAATCCGTGACAGTGAGAAAGGAACATGCTTGTTAATAGATGTTGCAATTTCTGGAGACAGAAATGTGATCGAGAAAGAAAAGAGAAGATTTTAAAATATAAAGACTTCATAATAGGAATTCAGCGCATGTGGAATGTGAAAGCAAAAATGAAACCAGCAATAAGAGGGGCGACTGGAACCATTTCAGAAATACTCAGTACCTGAGCAACGTACCGGGAAAGCACGAAATTAAGGAATTGCAAAAACAGCCATATCTGGCACCGCGCACTTACTGCGGAAAGTGCTAATGTAACTGTACAAAACGTTAATCAAGGGAAATGGCATAACATGTACCGTAAGTTGTAACTGCACAACAGCTGCAACACTATATACCCTATATAAATGTAAATACCCTGCATACAAGTGATATCAAGGATAATTTCGTATATAAGTGTTTCTATTTGTCAGAGGTTTAGGATATAATCTCCAATATGCGCCATCTCCTTGTTTCTAATTTCTATTTTACAACAGGCATTTCATGCACAGTTTAAAGACGTATTCAAGATCTGCCGCCCTGCCATATTTCACAGTTCTAGCTCCAGTGAATTACCGGTTACTGCCGTGAAGGCGAAAGCGAAATCGACAGACAGATTTTGCCTGTTGGTCATGTTGTCATACTACGTTGTAAAAACCGCTGCTAAACCAAACGTTCACAAACTTTCCACAAATCTAGGAGCCACATGAAAGTTCTAGCTGCCAGAAGGGTGCCGTGAAACCAGTTCCATAAGGGGACCCCCAAATGTTAGGGAATGCCCGAGCGAGCTAGCGCATGGTAACTGCGCTCCAAAAACAACTGTCTAATTTGCGAAGTTCTGCTGTTGTAAGGGTGTATAATTTCAGGGCCTAAATTAAGTTACTATAATATCGCACCCACATCAGAGTTCCGCGTGTCCACCAATTTTTATTATTGATTTTAGGAGATTTAAAACGGTGTGGTGTTGTGGCATCTAGCGGCCGGTCAAGACGTCACGAATTTCACACACACACACACACACACTTTCATGACAGCGGTCAACCAGTCACAAGTTTTTGGTTGGGGTTACACCGGTAGCGTGGAGACCTCTCTTTGCTTAAGAAAGACAAGTAGGTTAAACATTTCCTAGCCCAAATTAAATTACTGTAGGCAACATGACTTTTCTTGTGGAACATAAAAATGTGATGTACTGTACATTCATTGTCACTTTATTGTTCTTTGCGTTATTAGGTTCTGTAAATGATATATCCATTTTGGCTATGAAACTTGCTTTGGAACACGTGACACCAAAAATAGGACAGCATAATGACGTAGATTGAAGTAATAAAAGAATTGGGCTTTTCTGAACAAATGCCTTAGCCGGAACTCTTCGTCAGTAAAGAAAGGCGTGGGTTTATATGGGGCACGGAAGAAGAGACCCACGTTGTCAGAACCCCACTGACATCAATTACTCACAGAGGTTCTTCCATTTCACCTTGTACGTTACCCGTGACCGCAGCTGCTTAGAGTCGGCACTCAATTCGGGTGAGTGTCTGCGATAATTTAATAAGCATGTAGCCCACTTGGAAGAAGAAAAGCATTGAATTTGAGTGGAAAGAGTTATATTCTGCCTTTACTGTATCAGACAAGTGGAAGAGAAACCTTTAAATCGAAAGGAGACTTATTTACTTCCTTCTCCATGCGCAATATATATGATGTATTTTTGGACTTACTGACGTAGCTGGGCGGGAGCAAGTCCAGGAACAACGTTTGTTCTTTGAAGCCTTTCCTTTCGGATATGGCACATTGACTTGTCAACGGGCATACTGCTAGTGTGGCTGACAGTAAAGTAGTTACTCATGCGTGTAACCCTGCTGACCTGCCCTTAAGCTGTTTTAAGTATGTTTTCTCTTCGTATTTGGTATTCTTCTTTCTTTATCCACCTGTTACCTTTTACGTTGTGTAATAAAAAATAATGAATGACCAGAGGAACTGGAGTATTAAGCAACGTATTCGTACAGAAGGTAGGCCAGGAATGGAAAAGAAATAATGAAAGGAATCACATAAACTTATAAGCTCAAGTAGCATAAAGCATGGAAATTGGAATCTTTGTGTGGCGAAATATTGCAGGTTAAGGAAAATATTTGAATATTTTAAGCATTTTGTGTGTTCCTGGTTTATTTTTATGACGCTGTCCGTGACCCAGCAAATACAGGGTCCATTGTTACGACGCTTCCTAAGTGGTTATTCGGAAGGGATTTGAAAGGTAGCGGTCATACCCTGATCGAGGTTATAGCACGGAGTTTGTGTGGAGGTACTGAATAAATTCGTAAAATCGGTTGCGATAGCCGGTGAACTAACCTAGGCTGTAAACAGGCATCTCCTGAACAAGTCTTCAGCAATTAATGTACCCCGATCCTACTGGTCGGAAAGATGTGTTTGACGTTTTCTACACGCGTACAGTACGAAGAAGATATATGCACTGCAATACATAGTGGAAATGATAACATGGCAGCGATTCACATAATTCTAAAATATTGCTGAAGATTCGAATGATCGGATGTATGGCACCATGTCTTTTGGAAAATATTTGCCGACGTTTCGAAAGATCGTTGTGCCGTCTTCTTCAGGGACAAGCAGTCCAAGAAGTCAGTTAACCAACAGACGCGACGTATCATTCCAGAAGCCTTGAATCTTCACCGTATCAATAGCTCCTTTAATTTCAGACTACAAAAAGAAATCCACCCACAAATATGTAAATTCTGGTAAGTCTGAATACCATCTAAGCAGTATTTAATGTTCAGTTTCCGCTTCACAACAACCGGGCACTTAATGCTGTCCGGTGAACTGATTTGTGTTTATTGTAAGGAATTATATGAAACGCGTGAATGCAGAGTTATTTAGAAGTGCTAAGCCAGGTCGTACACGTTGTAAAGAACGTTAATTAAAAAGAAAATGCGTGTGGTAAAAAAGTAGTGGGATTGTAGGCCAGTACTGTGGTACTATTTTTGGCATTCCATATTTGAAAGAACAGCGACGACTCGTTAGTGCTGCACCAGTCAATAGGCCCATCTCGTTACAGGCCACAACAATTTGATGCCAAAAAAATAATAACTGGATTTTTATTTATTTTTTTATGGACCAAAGATTCATGAAAGTACATAACTAGTTGAAACATATACAAGCACGAACCTTGCGAGTGGATTTTTTTTTTAATTGCTATGGGACTTGTCAAGTCGTACGCCTTCTCCAGCTCTTCTTTTATTCGTAGTGTGGACATTTATTGAATTCCGCCCCATCAGATAATAACTAAATTGATATATTCATCTACTTTTGGAACAGAAAAGTTAGATTGAATTGGATTTGGGGAGGGGTTGAGGAGGAAGAGACGAAATCTCGGATGTTTAATAAAAAGCTTGCGTTTGGATGAAGAAAAATTGAAATCCATAATTATCTTACCCGTTGCAGTTCAAATAGAAGGTTCAGACTTTTAGAGAGCAAGAAATTAATCAGTGCTGTTACACTGCATTCGGTTAATCGACAGTCTTGTGTCTGCTGTTCTATTGATGTGCTTTCTGTTTCTTCAGACCATTTATTAAGCTCGTCGCGATGCTGTTTTATGGGGAAATAAGTCGACACTGCAGAGTTGACAGCGCCGTCAAATAACACACACACACACACACACACACACACACAAGTGAGGATATCAGCTCCGTGAAAGATTTACAAAATATTAAACACATATGGATATAAATCTGTATCATATGGTGAGGTTTAGTAGCCATAACTCGATTCCTGACAGGTCTGGAATATTCTTTTCATTGCCAAGTCAAGAACGGCAATGGAACCAGCCCAGACTTCTGCATATGGGGTCTGAGAATTCTTTGTTCTGCTGCCAAGTTGACCTGTCTGTGAAGCTGATAGTCACCTCCATCTGGAGGCAGAATTAAAAATGCAATGGGCCTTAGTTTTTCTCTAACTCTACTCCATTGTTTTCTTATATAAATTTCCATAATTTATGGATAACCCCACCCTAAGACACAAACGGCGTTGCTATATTTTAATGACTGCTTTACCCCCATCCCCAGTAGTTTAACTGTAAAAGATGCCTACAAGAAGGTACCTTGTAAGGGAAGTGGAGTAGTTGGAGATAACATTTCTACCTGCGAAAGACAAATTGAAGAAGGAACCGAGAAAAATACAGGAGTAACTTTTTAACTGATACGGGTATTCAACTCGTAGTAAGGAAATTCTGTTTTTGTGAACTGCACCTAGAATTGCAAGAGAATTTATGTGATAGGTCTTTAGGTAGAACACTGCATCTAGTAAGGCAAAGCAAGAAATAATTGACAAAATTGTGTTTGGAAAATCTCGTGAATGGAGACAAATGGGAAAACCAAGAATTAATTACACGTAGCCTAGAATGATACGTTCGTATGGAAGTTTCAGAAAGAGGTAGCGAGAATGAAAAATGTGTGGAACTGATTGTAGAAGAAATCGTGACTTTGAGCATTGTTCAAGTTCAATAAGGTCGGAAAAATTATTCAATTTCGTACCGATCGACTGTTAAAGAAAGTCCCTATATTGGGCAGTTGTCATTGAACATGTAGGTCAATCAATAACTTCAAAGGAATTTAAATGAATGTGTTGATTTACATTGTCCATTTTAATATAGATATTGTTTTAACCGGTGTGTTATGCAAGGACTATACTTTACGTGACCCATATCATTTGCCGCTTTTCGGCTGGCTTATCGTGTAAATTGAAGCAGCTGAGAGCTCCGCCCACACGCGCGTTCGATTAGCGTCAGTAAGTGACCGACTATATTGATCAGATAAAATAATGACTTTATATAATGACATTTTCCAAATCTCTTTACTTTCAGGATATTTGGTCATCGCTGTAAATGTCCACATCACTTTTTCCCTGTTCGCTCTAACCTCTTCAGTCCCCACTTCCTCAATCCCGCTCTCGTTCGTTCGCTCGCTCAATCACTCACTCGTTCACTCACACAGAACCTAAGCACACATGCGTTACTTAGCTCCGAGCGCAGTTTCTACTGTTCTACTTCTAATTCCTAAATTTCAGCCAGGCAATCAATGTGATGGCTCATGGTCTCCACCCATTTCCTGCAACCCAGACGCTGTATTCTTGAGACACTCAGTTAAATGAGCTTCAGTACACTCTGCCATTAGTTCTCCAGTTTAATGGTGGACCGTGCCAGTTCAGTCACTAAAATTGTTGCAACTGGACGGCAGAAGTTTTATTTGTGACATCAATCTTGAGAATAATTCTCTGTGCATATTGTATGGCGGGCCTGACAACCGGGGAATATGGATTCAAATCTCTGCAAGTGTAAGAAGTTTTGCTATTCTGTGCAGTGTCCGGAAGGGCTTTGGGTCCCTTCCAAGCTGAGGAGGGGTACAATTGTTGGGACGTTGTAAAAACGGTAACGAGACTTAGGTTTTCGTGAAAAGGCGGGGATACCGTGTCATAGTCCTGGCGGCTGGCCGCCGATCTTTCAACACGGAGGTCAGGATTCGACTTTATGCAAGTCCATTTGGAAAATGGGGTGGTGAAAGGAAAACATTCTGTTTGAGTACTTCGGTTATCTCCTGTCACTATCATTACACCAGTTCCCCATTATCATTCATTCACCCACCAGCGACACTACGTTACTTTAATAATTGACTGACTGACGGATTATCTAACTAACTAATTAACTAACTGACTGACTAACTTAACTAACTCCATGGAGCAGGGTCCTTCCTGAGAACGTAACCGTTCCTCAACCAGTCAAGAAATTCCCCGCTTTGTATTGAACCCCAAGATTCATCACCACATTCATAAGACCCCCCACCTGCCCGAATTCTGAGCCATACCAATAGTCCATTTCTTCATCCCACTTCTTGAAGATCCATTTTATAGTAATCCTCCCATCTACGCCTGGGTCTTCAAAGTGGTATCTTTCCCTCATGTTTCCTCACCAAAATAATGTATGCAGCTTTCTTCTATCTCAAGTAAGTGCCACATTCCCTGCCCACCTTATTCTTCTTGAATTGATCACCCAACCGTTATTTCGTAAGTAGTACAGATCATAAAGTTCCACACTGTGCAGTCTTCTCCATTCCGCTGTTACCTCTTCCCTCTCAGACCCAAGCATCTTACTCAGCACCCTATTCTCGAACACCCTCAACGAGCATTCTTCAGTGGGAGAAATCAGTTTTCATACCCGTAAAAAGCAACAATCAAAGTATAGTTCTCTATAATTTAGCAATTGACAATGTTGTTAATTAACACGTTTTAAGAAAGTGGGAAACTTACTGACTGCCGAACTTCCTGCTGGTGTAAAAGGCCTTTGCTTCCAGCAGTTTGCAGTTAGAAGATGTAAATTTAGGAGCAGGTGCCTCCGGAATATTGGCAAGACGCGAAGATTCTGTAGACCAGCTACTACATCCCGTGAATCTGCACGCCCTAGACGTTAGATTCCGTGACTTTTGTTCCCTTGTCGTAACCATCCCCCCAATCAGGCTGGCGTTCTTCCGGCTTGCAGCGTTACTGTGTTTCTGCCGCGCGTTCCCCTTAGCCTCACAGCGATCGGCGAGCAGCATTTCCATAACCACATTTCTGTTCTTCCAGTTCTTTCCAATTTATGCCCTGTCTACATGTACCTATCATATAAACACGCATATGGGCACATGACTGGTAGAAAAGTTTAGCTACGTCATCTTCAGAGGAAACGTCCATATTGTTTCAATACTGTAACACAATCTCACTCACTCCCTCAACCCCTTCCTCAACCACCCCCCCCCCCCCCCCCCCCCCCTTTTTTTATTAAATAAAAAAAAAAAGATAATCA
>Ga0123355_10018353_pt1 | contig 11090 bp, 8 predicted proteins | sample TergutEmb28metaG_3_FD_89872 | JGI IMG/M metagenome (GOLD analysis project Ga0123355, IMG submission 89872) | Embiratermes neotenicus P1 segment gut microbial communities from Petit-Saut dam, French Guiana - Emb289 P1 | ecosystem: Host-associated > Arthropoda: Insects > Digestive system > Gut ...
GACTTCCAAGCTGTTTTTTTTCCATCTCATATTTTTGTAACTGTCACCACCAAAAAGTTAAAACTTATCCTCCAACCCCCCCCCCCCCATCCCATACAAACAGCCACACTTCTGTAACTGTCACTACCACATCATTACAACTTATGCTCCAAACCACATAACATACCTCCAGTTCATTTAGACGCTGAATCCTTGGAGTAAATTTGAATTTGTCAACATCCACAGCAAAGGGAGGTTGCCAGTCCTGAAACCAATACATAATACAATCATAAAGACAATCAGGCAAGTGAAAAGTTTAAAGAATGTGCACAAAAAGTCTGTTAATTCTGCCTTCTGTTTTACAAGGGAGTGAAAATCAATCTCTCACATTGAGGAAGATTATAGGCTGCAGGTGTTTAAAAACAGGGTGGTATGGGAGACATGTGGGCTTTAAGAGGGATGACATAACAACAGACCTGAGAAAAATGCATAGCAAGGAGCTTCATAATTGTAAATCCTCACTAAATATTATTGAGGTGATAAAATCAAGGACGATGAGATGGAAGGGGCATGATGCCTGTGTGGGACAGACAAGAACTGCATACAGGATCTTGGTAAGGACACCTGCACGAAAGATAACTTTGAAGACACTGACACAGATGGAAGGATAATGTATTAATGTATTATCAGGAAAGAGGATGGGATGGCACGAACTGCATTCATCCGGCTCCTCCTCCTCCTCCTTTTTCTTCTAGTTTTACACTTCCACTATTTCTACTAGTATTACTTGTATTTGAAGTGAATCACTAGATGAAAATTCTTCACTCTCTTCCATCTTCCCACAAAGCTTCCTTTTTAACTTACTACCACCTCTTTCCTCTCTTCCTGATGTCTTCCAATACCTGACCGAACCATCTTGCTTAGTCACGGCTGTATTTTGTTCCTTCAATATCTGATTCAAAGGCTGTTTTCCACACCCTTGTTCTTTCTATTCTTTTACGTAACCAATACACTGAAGTCTTTCTCTTATAACTGAAATTTTTGGATTACAACTTTTTTTCTGACCAACAAGACTGCTGGCAATAGTGCAGTTACTGCCTCATCCCCTTGGCTGGACAAGTGAAAGCGCAGATATCAGACAAGGAAGAATACCATGTTCTTCCAAGATAAGTATTGTGCAGATAGGCTGGTAACCTCACCATGTGTAATTTCAATACTTACACATTTCATGAACCTTGGTAAAGACACTATATGTGCAGCCAAAATATGCTTCACTGGTTACACCACAAAGTGAAGAACAGCTGTGTTTTTCAAATCTGTCCCTTCCTGTTTTCACTTAGTTCACATTTCACATCCTTTGCTTTATGTATGCTCTCATTCCTCAGCCTCATTTACCCCCTCAGATATGAATGAACCACATCATGTCAAGCATATTACTCACTCAACGTTTTCTTCATAACACTTTGATCTGAAATGATGCCTTGGTCACTTGACGTGTGGAAGTGAATGACCCAAACATCACAAGCCTAAACACCAGTTAGGGCTGAAAACAAATATCATGCCACAGTACAAAGCACTGCACAATATTAAAACTGAAATACCAGCCCTGAAAATATACATCCAGAAGATTTACATGGTTTTTCTCATACAAATTTTGTTTTTATGTGCTTCACATCTCCACATAACTGCAAATAGTTCTTGTGAAAATTTCACAAGTTGCAAGTAGAATTTCCCGTGAATTCTGAAATTAATTTATGTATAAGCAGTACGATACGTACAAATACAACTAAATCTTATCCAAACAAAGTCCTATTCACCAATGATTTTGGATGAGTTCCCAAAGAAACAAGCTAACAAGCAGATACTGAACAATACAAGTCAGTACTGAACATAGTGCTATTGCACATGGATATATCAATACTGACCATATTTGAGAGTCATTTCTAAATGTGGTAGCAGACACCACAAAACAAAAGTTCTTGCTGAAATTCTGATATGGTATATTTGTTAACTGCAATTGGGTTGACACCCGGTGGCAGTGGTACAGTACACAGTTACACACAAACAATACACAGATTGACACAAATAAAGCAGTACATAGAACAACACCAAAATTTTGGAAGAGTGTGGGCTATGCCACATCTTTGTGGGTTTTACCCCGGCATTTGCCTTAAAACTGAGGAAAAAGCACAGGAAAACCTCAGTCAGGGTAACCAAAAAGATGAAGATATATAAACAAGAAAAGAGTGTAATGGTCAGGTTGTCCCCTTTGCTTAACAATGTACCTTTACAGTATACAAGGCAGTGCAAGTATTGCTCCATGCATGCTAAACCTACACATTAAATGTAGGTGAGAGGTCAGCTTCTGGCCTCAGCATCTTATATTTGCAGAAAAAGACTGTGCTACCCAGTAGAGAGGGGGCTGGAAGGCCCTCAAAGCTGGTATGACTGCTCAAGGTAATGATAGTGGGCTCTACACATGACCTTGCCCACAACACAACAATGCCCCTCCTACTGCCTTGCTACAACTACTGCTGTACCCATTATTTCCCTGCATAATGAAACCATTTATCCCAGCAACAGTCTTCTTCAGCCACCCTGAAGATGGTGGCACTACACCCCCTGACACACCAGTATCAGATTGCTAATCAACATGGTAGCACATCGCAGTAGACTATAATCCTCATCAAGAATGGTGTCAAATCCTCTAATCAAATGTGGTACAGTGTGCCTAAGAATCATGACTCTATACCACAAAATGTAATGAATTCAAGACATTTCTTCTGAAAATTAAAATAAGATAAGCGAAGAGCATGTTTCAGTGTGATGCAACAGCATACACTAGTCCAAACATTATAATGATCTCTGTAGAAATATCACAGTTTACAAGATGTATGAACTGCAATGTAACAGAAGCAACTTTGTTACCCCTTTGACGCCGGAATTTAGTGGCCGTTCAGCTATTTAAAGGGCTCACTGCATGGCCACTTTAGTGGCCGTTCAGCTATTTAAAGGGCCCACTGTGTGGCCACTTTGGTGGCCATTCAGCGTTTAAGGGTTAATAGATTTGTTTCAAAAGTAAACAAACACACTCACTACCCGTACTGCAGTAGGAATGCTTTGTACAACCATACAAAAGCATATGAAGGGGCTGACTTTTTACTCGTTTGTTAACCGTTTGGCGCTGGAATTATTTTTTTAAATTTTAGCACACTCAGTATATAAAATGTGAATAAAACAGGAACCAAATAAGTTAGTATCATGAAACAAACTGCATTTTGAAGAGAAAGAAACGGAGAGTATATACTGTGTTTAAAATATTCAGTACCTATATTTGTTGAATAAATATATAAAATGCAAGGTTTAGAGGTTAGCGGTGCGGTACAACTCCTATATGGGACGTTAGGCGTCAAAGGGTTAACTTAATCTTATTCCCAAACATTTTACTCTGCCGTGTTTCCATTAATTTACTAGAGATAATCACATTACCACTTTTCCTCCATTCTGGGAACAAAACATCAATCATAACTGGTTTGTAGAGTGTGTAACCAGCCAGGGTCCGTAGTTTAAATCTCGCACTAGGCAACCAAGAAGGTGAGGAGATAAACTGGTCGTCGAGCATTGGCTAGTTTATATATTGAAAGGGAAGAGGTAAAGTTTGGTTGCTGTGTACACATGCACTTGCCAGGCTGCTGAGTTGCCCCTCTCACATATAAATTGGTTCTCTGTTTGCGACATCAGCTGTGGGCAAGTGTTCACTGATAGTATCCGTATCTTCTTCTTTGTACAGCTCTCCAACTCATAATGCAGAGTTTTGGCCTTCCCAACCACTTCCTTCCATCTTCTTCTATCCTGGACAAGAGTCTTCCAATTTGGCATTTTTAACCTCTGTATATCTTTTTTAACATCATCCTCCCAGCATATCTTTGGTCTTTCTGTTGGCCTCTTTGAAACGGATTTCCAGGCATGTATTGCTTTGACCATTCTTGTTTCTTGCATTCTTTCAATATTACCATACCATTCTAACCTTTGCACTCTGGTGAAGTTTATTATGTTCTTATGTTTTATTAGTTTATCCAATTCCTGATTCGTTTTTATTCTCCAGAATCCATTTTTACAGGTTGGGCCAAATATTTTCCTCAAAAGTATCTGTATCACTAAGGCTTATGAGGTAGTCAGTTGTGCAGAGATGTACGCTGTTTGCGGTTGTGAATGCTAGATGAACAACGAGCAACCAAAAGTTGCTGATGCTGGAACCTCAGTGAATAAAGAGTACTGAAAGAGCAAAGCGGCTTCTAATTCCTCTTTTATATTCCTTGAGAGGGATCCGTGCCTACGACGAGATACAAATAGTTGTAACTGAAGTTGGGCAAGTCATACAGAGGGTTACAAATGATTACTTCTAGATCATCCTTGCAAAGAATGTTATATAGCTGTACACTTTAATAAAGTATTTACTCTTTCATAATATTACCAGTGCAAAACAGAAATTCATATCTCACAATTTTAATCTCTCCTGGTTTCCATGAACCTTCATTATATGCTAAGCAAGTCATCAGAAATTCTCTATCTTTTGTGATAAGGGGGTTCACAATGACCTGTCAATTGATTTTGTCCCCAGACAGATGAACCTAAGCACATTCCATTTCTTTCAGATCCGTTGGAATAATTACCTCCAACCCAAGCACAGGTTCAGATTTGCACACACTATTCAATAATATGATCTTGCTTCTGTCTCAAAAGAAGTACCAGTTATGTAGCTCTTCATTATGTAATCTTTTTCACCCTCCTACCCTATCCCTCTCTCGGTACCAATATTCTTCTGAGCACCCTCATTTACAATACTCTCTAAACCTGACACACCAAGTTTCACACCCACACAAAACACACAAAGCATTTTATGTACTTTTATGTACTTTGAAACATAAGGTGTATTATGGTGGCATAACTACCGCAGAGATAAAATTCTGTACATTTTAAATTCCACATTTTTAGATGTCAAATGGGAAAATATGAACCTAACAGGAAACACTGAATCAATAAAAAAAATCCACTGAAAATACAATCAGGTGCTAACACTTTCCTCAACTTTTCAAAGCCCAGTGGCAATTACATGTACCACCAGCATTCTGTCACACAGTGTATTTATGTATTTCATGTGATTCTTACAATAAACACATATTATTTACCTAATGTCATTCACCAATTGGTCTTTATAATAGACATTACTTTGATATTTGTGATGCTGGAACTTATTAAAATATAATTTCAATAGATACAAATCCTCAAAGGGTTAAATGTTCCAAGACAATTTTTAATTTACTGACTTTACTTCACATGTGAGTAAGTACCAGCTTCCCAAGTATATAATGCTATTTAATACTTTAAGTACAAAATATAAAACATAAGCAAACAAATTTAAATTTTACATATTGGAATTTTTAATCACAAACAAACTGACAGTATTTCCACACTATAACAATGCAAATGCACTATTATTTCATGTAATGGTCATCGTGTCTAGGAAGTCTAACATTATTAACAAAATAACTGGGACTTTTTAAAATAGAATACAAGAGAAAAATCATTTTTACCTACACATTTGTATAGCAGTACAACAATGGCAGAATATGTTATAGTCCCATATATGAAGGCTAGAGAAAGATTATCACAATACACAAACATTAAAAATACAGAGTGTATTATAAGAAACAGCTTAAAATCAGTACGGTATTTACTTCCAGACTTTTACATGGCTTGGTTGAAGTCATGAGGGAGCATTTAAATGGTTGGCAAACAATAATGAGCAGCCATTTTGAAACTACAGAACTGCACGTTGCTGCTTCAGTACGTCAAGGACCTTTAAACTGCCGCATTCAACTCAATAAATGTGAGTTTACGATCACACCATACACTATTACTAAATATAATAAATCAAAGTAATGTAATTTGACTGACCGGAGGTGGCTTTATTTTGCATATGCCAGACTGTTCTGCAACTGGACGAATTTTCCTTATATATCCTAAAGGATCTTGAAATTCTTCACTCGTTGGTTCAAATACCGGAGCTTCTGGTGGTACCGTGAATTCAAATTCCTGTGCTGACCCTTTCAATTTGTCACTGGAAGGGCACTTGGAAAAGCCACTCGCCCTGTCTCCCCTGGACACCATTATGTCAATTATTTCAATGTGTCATAATAAATTTATAAAACAGTTTTTGACAAAAATTATGTTCATTTTACTTTACTGACTTCACTTCGATGATCCCAGCCCCCATGACGTGAGCTTATTCCGACAAGAGCGTCGTTTTGGACCCTTCATTTCCACAACAAAACTGCCCACCCGCACAGAACACCAACACACAACAACCACCAAGCGAGAACGTCCAGATCGAGAGCACTATGCTTTCAATTTCTCTTCCTCTCCTACGATTGTATCGCCAACTGGCTGACACAGAAACGATAACCAGAGTGACCAACATAAAATCACTGTCGGTACATGTTTAGTGAGTACAGGCAATAACAGGAGACAGGAAATTTATGGCTATTACAATTTGTTATTCAACTTCTAAGAGCATAATATCATATACGTTGGGTTCATAATACTTAGTATGTGAATCATGTACCGGTCACGGGGGAAATTAAGCGTATGAAGTCATATACAGTTTATACGACAAGGAACTGAATTGCTTACCGCTGGATAACCGAACGTTTAAAAACAAGCACAACCCTAAATATCGTAGAAATGATGTAAAGTATTACCCCGTTTTCAAAACAGCGGAAGCTCTCAAAATTTCTTGCTATTTTTATTATTGCAGCTTCAAACAATGCATTAGCTCTCAGGATGTAATTTCCGTCTCTCCGATTATCACACGCCTAGTCCTGTACGTTAAGAGAGTCGCCCTGAAGGGGGAAGAGGTATAGCTCAGTTCCATTTCACTTTGTCACTAGATGAAGGTTGCCTTATCACTGGGACTGCTACGAATTAAATACTGGCTGAGAGGGCTCCGGAGCCGGTAGGGATGTTGGGGGAAAAAAGAAGAAGCAAAATCTCTTGCCCTGCAGGGAATCGAAACTCGGATCGTCAATCCTATAGCTTAGTTAATTATACCGACTACTCGCGACCCAACAATGCATTGCATCGCGGGCCACTGTTTAATCGACGAATGCAGTGGCGGATTGTGACCCCGAACTTAATGTCGAAGTGGACGTTACAACACCGCATTGTGTACCCACCAACTAGACCTAACCGCCGTATCAGGACATGCCATTGAACGAGTGACCGAAAACACTCAGGCAATGAAAACGTAGGTACAAGATTAATCACGGTAATTTCTGTGCTAGTTTTCAGATAGGTACAGAGGTTCCGACCTTCTACTGTTCGAGTTGCGTCGGGAACCACTCAACCTATCAATATACTAGATGAATGTGCCCTATCATTGACACAAGACAGAGCACCCGACGACGCAGAGTCATAACCTAGATCGGAACCATCCAGGTAATTTCTTTTTAAGAAGGGGAATTCGGATTTTACTTCAGGGAGTTTCTGGCTTACGTGTGTGGCAATGGCACTCAAGTATACAGCCGTAGTCGGTAGGTGACAGATCCAAAGAACATAATGGTTTGAATTTTCATGTTTATTGGACGATACTAGAATTGTGGAAAGTGCGGTGTGACATCTCCATATAGTTTCCATACGTATATCAATAAAGACGTGAATTATGCATCTTTAATTTCAGGTGTGCATTAAATCACAAATTAAATCGGTTCAAATACATTTCATATACTCAATAGCGAATGAGCTAGAATTGGCCTGCAGCTTGGCAACATTTTTTTTACAGTCGTAATTGAAATGGAAACGAGGTGTTCAAGTCATAGTGAGAAAAATTCACAAAGCGCCTGTCAGGAGAATTCACCGCTTCAGAGTGGTACTAACGTACCTACGAAGACCAAACAGTTCAGTCAGAAGATTACACAATCTATGAAGGTGGATAGACCGCAAAAACACGAGTCGGAATTTGATTGTGATTGTGCTGGTAAATATGTATCAATAGAAGAACAGCACTATGCACCAAATGTGGCCACATCAAGGAGGTCAACAGGTCAGCAGAATGTTACAAATACCAGGTCCCTAGGGAAGAGGTATGTTGGTTCTGCAAACAAACCATTATTTGGTGGCCCACATTCCTACGAGCAAGACGCTACAAAGTTTCAAACAATACAGCAACAGCTTGAGCATTTGATACCCTCAAAGGAATTACTATTGCATTACAGAGAGAAAATTGGTCAGTTGAATAATGATTATCAAGACTTGTTGGAGAAGGTAGAACAGTAAGTATAGTAGTCACTACCTGATGGATGATTATCTACATGGTCTTGTCAGTAGATATTTATTTATTTGTGTTTCAAAAGGCACATCAGTGTTAGCATTTAACATAATTTTGACTTCATGTTAATGTTTCAGAAATACCTGTTAATTGGAGTCATTTTTTTTTTTAGTTCCCAATATAACTGTTTAATGGGTTGTGATTTAGTATTCAGAGATACTACATCTGTAGCAAATGCTATTTTGATGTATGTACTTGATAGGTGTTCACTTGCTCAGTAACAAATGTTTTTTGACATAATTCTAGAAAATACATAAACATCTGAACTGCTTGATGTGAATAGATGTTTTACTGTGCTGTTATTTTCCACAGTGTATGATCAGCTTCCTTACCAATGTTGTTATTAGCCCAATGGAGTCTTAGAAGACTTGTTTGAGTGAGTCTCACCTCTGTGAGAATATGTGCTAAATTGCAGTATTAAAAAAATATTTCTGCCTTGCACACACAAATGTGCACATGCTATGGCACACGGTAGTTATTAAATACGAGAAGAGAGAAGTATTTTAGCTGTTATAAAGACAGTACTAAATATCTCTCTTGCCAGCTTGTCATTCTGTACGTAATAACAAATATAACCACTTTCTACTGACATTTACTTATACAACCATACTTTGGCCTTTAGGATGATGTCACCATTCTATTTTTTTGGTAGAGTGGGGCCTACCTGCCAGACTACAGTACAGAAGAGTACAGTGTGGGTCTCAGTGGCGTACCAAGGGGGGAGGTTTGGGGGTGTTCAAACCCCTCCCCGAAATTCCGAAGGCCCGCCAAAATCATGCCAAACTCAACCTGATTGTGAAAACTGTTAAAAATTGCTGCATTTAGGATGCCAACACCCCAAAATGTTCGTAAAAAAGGCAGTAAAACTTTAAAACGACCTAGGTTCGCAATTGTTTTACATTACAATGACAAATAAATTGGTTGTCATCATAAATAGTCTTAAAGTACCAGAAATGAAGAAAATTTTACTATATGAAATGAAATTTCTTGTACCAAATTACAGCTCCCTCCAGAACCCCTGACTAGGGGGCTCCCGCCCCCAGATCCCCGTTCTCTCTGTTCTCAACTGAATTTGCTGAACCCCCTTCCCTGAACAAAATTCCTGGGTAGGCCACTGGTGGGTCTTCATTGGTTTGAAAAACCTCATATCTCACAGCTGTATAAAGACACTGAATATATTATTTCTAAATTGATAGGATATGTGACATTTGTAGTATCCAATAAAATGAACTTTAAAAAACCTGTATTAAACTTTTACTCTCGCTCTCTCTTTTTTTGTGACATACATTCCAACTGTGAGCCTTGGTCTTTATGGTTTAACATAAACCATGAAGAACAGCTTCCAGATATTTGCTTATTTCATGAATATTCATCACACAATGCTCTACTGAAGTACTGAAATTAAAATTAAAATTCTGCTTGTATAGGGAGATATGTTTACATTTTTCTAACAAATCGTAAAAAGGTAAAGCAGTCCCGTTACAGGCCTGGAGTGGCTCAGAGGGTTTCAGGAAGTTAAGGTTCCCAGATTACATGACAATGGCCCAGGATGGTGGTCAGGTTGTCAGCCTTATGCACCAGCCACTTCTTACCCCGAGGAAATGCTCTTTGTACTCATTTCTGTTAGAGGCTGGGTCGACCCCAGGGCCATAGTGCGATCGGAAGGATTTTATGTCAATGAAAAATTCCAATGACATCATCTGGAATAGAACCAGCGACCTTCTGATTTGTAGCGCAGCACCTTAACCACTGCGGTCCTCTCTCTCTAACAAATCGTGTATTAGGAATATGACAGAAGATGCCAGAGTGTAGTTTTTAAACACATTTTATACTGATGGTTGTTTTTTTATGTGTGTTTGCAGATGCCAATCTATATGTGACTTAAGCTTTCAACTAGAGAAAGAGTTAGAGTGTCGTAATTCTGAAGTGTCTAAATTGCAGCAAGTTGTGAGTGACCTACAAGTCTATGTGCAGCAGGAACATGAACAAGTCTTGCGGTTGTATACCGAGAATGATAGGTTACAGGTAAACATACATGTATTCATTCATTAGGGCAAGTTCTTGGGGGTAGTTTGCCATTGCTTTCACCCGTCTTTAGACATTCCCACTTTAACCGCCAGGTGCCTCCGTCCGCAACAGCGCGAGAGATCCTAGCAGCAAAAGGTGGAACTATGGGCGAGAAAGATGACCAGTAGTAATTTTGCCTAAATTCCGACTTCCACGTAAATTTAGGGATCTTTTACATGTCGCAAATCTATGACATGGGACTGACGGCATTACTTCCCCTCTGAAGGAAGACGTGCTGAGGATTTGAGTGAGTTGTCTTAAAAAACAGTATTAATAATTTACATTAAAACAGCTCTGACATGTTTCGGTGCTATTACACCATCATCAGGGAGCGCAATAATTCATTTTGAATTTGAATGATGCCATCCCGTTGTGCATGTGTAATAAATTTTTTTGCAAACTACCGTCATACACAGCAATTAAATATCAGTTGTAGTTTTACAACTGATATTCAATTGTTGTGTATGACGGTACTTTGCAATTAAAAAAAATGCAATAGTTCGTGCTTACTAAAGCTACATTTGTTAAAATAGTCCATTAACCCTTTAAACGCCGAGTTAAATCCCAATTGTAAGTCCCAACTCGCCGAATTTTTTTTGCAGGGTATTTAAACTTTGCGCATGATATTCGAAAAACCTGAATATTTCGAGAACTAAGC
>Ga0123355_10018354_pt1 | contig 11090 bp, 5 predicted proteins | sample TergutEmb28metaG_3_FD_89872 | JGI IMG/M metagenome (GOLD analysis project Ga0123355, IMG submission 89872) | Embiratermes neotenicus P1 segment gut microbial communities from Petit-Saut dam, French Guiana - Emb289 P1 | ecosystem: Host-associated > Arthropoda: Insects > Digestive system > Gut ...
CGCCGCCGATAAATACGCCGCCGCCGATGGCGCAAACGCCGCCGGACACGCCGCCGGAAAATGACATGGAACCCATTGTGCCCCTGACATACATTGAAGCAATGTCTGATGACTTGTCACCGCTAACATTTGAAGTTGTGGCCGAGGATGCCCGCCAATACGGTTCCGAGGAAAGTGATTTTTCAGATGTGGTTGTGGGTGCTGATGCTGCGGATACCGCTACGGACAATGTTGTTATTCTCGAAGAACCTGCTGATGATGCCGACGGGCAATCTGCCATTGTAGAAACGGGCGGTGTGGTTGCTATTGTTACAGATCATTCCGCGCTGCTAAACCAGGCAATTGGCTCGCTGTTTCCTTGCCAGATGTATTATATTTACGCGGAAACAGCGATAGATTATGTGACAGTAGCGCGCGGGTCGCAAATATACCAGCTTATGGTAAATTCGGGGGGTATTAACGTGAGCACCAGACTAGCCGCCGACAATCTCACCGTCACAGACGATTGGGTGATAAACAGAAACCCCGATATAATTGTGAAATTTGTAGGCGATTCCATACTGGGCACAGACGTTACGGATACATATGCAGTCTCGGAGCTTCGCGCGTCGATAGCATCAAGGCCGGGGTGGAGTGCGACTGCGGCGGTAAGGGGCAACCGCATTATCTTGTTGTCGGAACAAATGCTGGATACCGATGCAACCAGACTTGCGGCAATGCTGTCAATATCGCTCCTAATGTATCCAACTCTGTTTTCGGATGTTGATGTTGATTCGCTTATAGAGGAACTAATGAGCGGAATGGAAGGAGTTCATATATTTAGCGGGCAGGTCTATACCATCTTGCAATCTTAATATCACTTAGCGTGCGGGTGTGTGCTGTAGGTGACGCTATGCGCCCGCACGGTTAGTGATATTTTGATTGCAAGTTGGTCTAATGGAGGTAGATACGATATGATTAAAAATGCGGATAAAATTCAAACCCCTGCTCTTTTGTTGGATTTGGATATTTTAGAAAAGAATTTGGACAGATTCCAAAAATTGGCGGACAGGGAAGGCAAAGAATTGTGGCCCATGATAAAAACCCATAAGTCTACCCACATTGCCCGTATGCAGATTGAGCGCGGGGCAAAGGGCTTTCTTTGCGGCACTTTGGATGAATGCGAAACCCTTGCGGACAAAATAGGGGGCGGCATTAGCATTATGTACGCCTACCCCGTTGCCAGCGAGCCTAATATCGAAAGAGCAATAAAATTGGCCAAAAGAAAAGACTGCAATTTTTTTCTGCGTATTGACAGCCACCGGCAAGCCAAGCTGCTGTACGAGGCCATGGGCGGCAGCGATACGCAAATGAATTACATAATAATAATCAACTCGGGACTTAACCGGTTTGGTATTGAGCCCCACGAAGCCGGAGATTTTATAGAAAGGCTATGGTGGGACAAAGAAATGCCTGACTTTGCAAAAAGTCTTGTATTTAAAGGTATTTCTACACACCCGGGTCATATCTACAGCGCGGGCAGAAATGATACTGCCAGCGATGTTTCTGATTTAGCTAATAAAGCAGCCGATAAAATGAAGGAAGCGGCAAAGGCCCTGGGAAAAATCAAGCCTGATATCATTAGCACCGGCAGCACACCAACTTTTGCCGCAGATGCCGGTCATCCTGCATTTAACATATTGCATCCGGGGAACTACGTTTTTAACGACTGTATTCAAATGAATTTACATTGCGCAAAGGAAGAAGATTGCGCGCTTACGGTATACGCAACTGTTATTTCGGCCTCTGCCGACGGCAAGCAGCTTATTATAGACGCAGGCTCCAAAGTATTCGGCGACCAGGGCGTCCATGGTGGCGGAAGCAATGGTTCGGGCAAATACGGGCGCATCAAAAACTACCCAAATCTTGACCTGCACAGCCTTTCGGAGGAAGTGGGCAGGATTAGGGTAAATCCATGTGGCAATAAGAGCGTCCCGCCAAAAATAGGGGACAAAATAGAGATAATTCCTAATCATTCTTGCTCTACAGCATATATGGCCGATTCTTATATTTGTGTCAGAAAAGATGGGGATTCTAAGATAATCGATGATTCGTATCCGATTATTCCACTGGACATGAAGAATAGGCACTACGTCAAGTGAGCAGTGTAGTTCAACCGTCATTAGTACTTGTAACAGAGCAACCCCCATGTTATAATATTCTTATGGCTAATAGCAGGCATATAGAATTGCAGGTGATACACCAGATGAGGTCATCTGATAAGGATTTGCTCTTGTACCTGGATGTAGAAAAATGGCAGGCGCTGCAGGATTCTTTGGCGGCGGTAACAGGCATGGCCATAATTACTGTAGACTACAAGGGCACGCCCATTACGCGGCACAGCTCTTGCAGCGAGTTTTGCAAGTTGGTTCGCAATGTTTCGGTTTTAAACGCAGAATGTCAAAAATGCGACTCGCGAGGGGGTCTGGAGGCCACCCGGCTGCAAAGGCCCTACATATACCGATGTCATTCGAATATTCTGGACGCGGCCATTCCGATAATAGCCAACAACGACTATCTGGGTGCTATTATGATTGGCCAGGTAAGGCTTGCCGAAGAAAGCGAAATGGAGCAGCTGGAGGTCATTAGCTCTCACAACGAAAAAATGCTGAAAAAGCATCTTGGCGATGATATGGACTTGATAGATTTGCTGCCGAGCTTTTCCTTGGACAGAGTTAAAACAATCGTCGATATGATATTCCATCTATGCTCCTATATTGTAGAAGAGGCAATCGAAAAGAAACTGGCATTAGATATGTGTGCATATGTGATGAACCCCTCCCAGCTTCAAAGCGACTTGTCGGCGTATCATGTCAGAAATCTAGAAAGAATCCAGCGAAAATTAAGCAATTCCATCACACAGGCATATATCCCCCAAGAGGTTAAAGAAGAAAGCGGCGCGCCGGACAGCATACTGATGCCTGCGATTCGCTATATCAACGAACACAAAAGCGAGAACCTCTCTCTTGCCCAGATGGCCGCACTGTGCCATATCAGCCCCAGCTACTTTAGCAAGCTGTTTTTGCGGCAGGTTGGAGAGACTTATTCGTCATATCTGTTGCGTGTAAGAACAAAATGGGCAAAGGAGCTTTTGCGGGGTACCGACAAGTCTATTGGCGAAATAGCAGCAGATATAGGCTTTAGCGATGCCAGCCACTTTATACGTAGTTTTAAGAAATACGAAGGGGTTACCCCTGCAAAGTACAGGAAATTTCTATCATAGAAGCTATTTGAACAAAATAATTCTATTTTTTGTGATAGCACATAAATATTCAATTTTCTTGGGCGAAATTTGAATATTTATGTGCTATGTTGTTGTGGTTGCTTTTTTGTTATAATATACATGTAATAAATTTCTTTCCATATTTTATATAGTGTATATTGTACAAAAAAATAAAGAAAAGGAGTGTTTTTTATGAGAAAAGCGTTCATCTGCCCTTCGAAGTATGTTCAGGGGGAAAACGAATTATTAAATCTGGGCTATTTTGTAAAAAGCTATGGCACAAAAGCTTTTTTGATAGCATCGGACGAAGACGCGGCCAGGGTGCAGGATAAGCTTGATGCCACAGCAAAGAAGTTTGGCATAAGCTTTGTAAAATCAGGATTTATGGGCGAATGCTCTCGAAACGAGATTGCTCGCCTAAAAGCCATTGACCACCAATGCGACTGCATTGTGGGCCTGGGCGGCGGCAAGGCCATTGACACAGCAAAGGTTGTTGCCGAAGGAAGAAATCTGATTATTGCGCCGACCACTGTAGCTACGGATGCGCCAACCAGCCACTCGGCGGTTATCTATACCGACGACGGAGCCTTCGAAGACTATGCCTATTTTATCCAAAACCCTTCGGTTGTGCTTATCGACACCACAGTGATAGCCCAGGCGCCTGTGCGCTTCCTGGTAGCCGGCATGGGAGACGCTCTGTCTACATATTTCGAGGCCAGAGCCTCGGCCGCTTCGTATTCCAGAGTTAATGCGGGCCTGCCCTGCGGCGGCGGTCAAGACGGCATTGCACCGGCCATGGGCACCAATGCTGCCTTGATGATGGCAGAGCTGTGCTACCAAACCCTATTGTCGGATGGCATATCTGCAAAGCAGGCTTGCGAGGCAAATGTTGTAACCAAGTCCCTGGAAAACATAGTCGAAGCCAACTCGCTACTTTCCGGCCTTGGCTTTGAGTCGGCAGGCCTTGCGGCGGCCCATGCTGTTCATAATGGCCTTTCTATCCTAGAACCCACCCACCACTACTATCATGGCGAAAAAGTTGCCTTTGGCACTTTGGTTCAATTGGTGCTGGAAAATGCTGACACAGAGGAAATTGAAGATGTATTGGAGTTTTGCTATAATGTTGGGCTTCCTGTATGCTTCGAGGACATTGGCGTAAAGCAAATATCTGACGAAGAGCTTATGGAAGTGGCCCAAAAAGCTTGTATTCCTGACGAATCTATACATTTTATGCCTTTTCCTGTAACAGCGGATGACCTGGTAGCGGCCATGAAAGTAGCCGATGCCACCGGAAAAAACTTTAAGCTAAGAAAAGTCATCAATATCCAGAAATAAGGCGTTGGCATTAAGCATAAGAAAGAGGTGGACGATGAAAAAAATAATGAACAACCCGCAAAATATTGTTATAGAAATGATTAACGGTATTGTGGCTGCCCATCCCGAACTCTGCGCTGATGCAAAATACAAATTTATCTGCAAAAAAGAGCCCGACCGCGATAAAGTCACTCTTATAAGCGGCGGCGGCAGTGGCCACGAACCCGCCCATGCCGGGTTTGTAGGCGAGGGTATGCTGGACTGCGCCGTATGCGGCGATGTGTTTGCTTCTCCCAGCCAGATTCAGGTATACAAAGCCATAACAGAAACAGCAGGCAGCAAAGGGTCTCTTTTGATAATCAAAAACTATTCCGGCGATGTTATGAATTTTAAAAATGCCGCAGAGCTTGCAAAAGAAGACGGAATTGACGTGGACTATGTAATTGTCGATGACGATATCGCTGTTGAAGACAGCCTATACACAGTAGGCAAGCGTGGTGTGGCAGGTACAATTTTTGTGCATAAAATTGCGGGAGCAGCAGCGGCCCAAGGCAAATCTCTTGCAGATGTAAAAAAGCTGGCAGAAAAAACTATTGCTAACGTAAAGAGCATAGGTTTTGCCCTTACTTCCTGCTCCCTTCCTGCCAAAGGCGAACCCATATTCGAGCTTGGAGAAGGAGACATGGAATATGGCGTGGGCATTCACGGTGAACCCGGAATAAGGCGGGAGGCTACCAAGACCGCAGACGACCTAGCCAAAGATGCTGTGTCTTCTTTGATAAAAGCCGCCGAGTTGAAAGCGGATTCGGAAGTGGCAGTTATGATTAACGGCTTTGGCGCAACGCCTTTGATGGAACTGTATGTGCTAAACAACTCTGTCGCAGGACAGTTGCACAATATGGGCATAAAGACAGCGACAACTTTTGTAGGCAACTATATGACCAGCCTGGATATGGCGGGGGCCTCCATTACTATCCTGACCCTGGACGACGAGCTTAAAACATACCTGTCTGCCCCGGCCAAAACCCCGGCATTTGTTATCGGAAACCCCTGCAATGCCGATGACACCCAGGGCACTTCCTTTGCAAGTAATCCCTATACTCCGCTGTCCGGGCTACCTGTCAAGACCGGCAGCTATACCCTGGAAACCGACCAAAAACATGCCTCTATCGTAGGCGAGAAGCTTTCCAAAGACAATATGGTTTACATAGTAGACCTTTTGTCTCAAGAAATAATTGCCAACGAAGCATATTTTTGCCAATTAGACTCCATAGCAGGGGACGGGGACTTTGGCGCAAGTCTTGCCAAAGGTTTTCGCAAGTTAAAAGACGAATGGCAGGATATCTTGGCCAAGGGCAATGACATTGGTGGTTTTCTTACAGAATGCTCGCTGGTGATAATGGAAGAATGCGGCGGGGCTTCCGGGCCAATATGGGGCAGTGCCTTTAAAGGGGCCGGAAAATCAACCAAAGGCAAAAACCAGCTTTCGGTTGCAGACTTTGCCGATATGCTGCAAAGTGCCGCAGCCGCCATACGCCTGACAGGGGAACGTTCCTTTGGCAGAGGCGCCGAAGTTGGCGACAAAACCCTGATGGACGCGCTGATACCCTGTGCCGACGCATGGACTGCCGCCGCAAAAAACAATTTTGCCCTAAAAGAGGCATTTGCCGCGGGAGTACAAGGGGCAGTGGCAGGCGCAGAATCTACAAAAAATATCACAGCCAAAATGGGCAGAGCAGGCAATGTAGGCGAAAGAAGCCTTGGCCATCCGGACGCGGGGGCACAGGCTTTGGGAGAATTATTTACAACGATAGCAAGTGCAATCAACAATTAATCATAATACAAAGTGGGAGGATATTATGAGTAAAATTCTTAAACACAAATTTTTGATAATACCTTTGATACTGATACTGGCGGGCAGCTTCCTTGGGGGTTTGTTTAACACGTCGTTTTACAGTGTCGATGTCTCCAATATTTCTTTCGTGACAGAACGGGGCACCTTGACAGGCCTGCTCTATATGCCAGAAGGTGCCGGGCCAAACAATCCGCGGCCTGTAATTGTAACCACCCACGGGTATCTCAACACAGGGGAAATGCAAGATGCCGTGGCGGTGGAGATGTCCCGCAGAGGCTTTATTGTCCTTGCGATGGACATGTACGACCACGGAAATTCTCGCTGGGATGCGGATATTCCTGTTGGCGCACAATTTTTGACATTTTGGATACATGCCCAATTTAATGCGGTGCAATGGGCCTACAACCAGCCATGGGCCCTGCGCGACGCCCAAGGAAACGGCATGATTGCCGTAAGCGGCCATTCTATGGGTGGTTTTTCCAGCACAGTAGCCATGTATTTTGACGAGCTGCAATCTCTGCAAAGCGGCGTGCGTATGATATATGCCGGCATTTCTGTTGGTGCCGACCTTTCCCATTCCGCTAACTTAACCGGAACTCCTGTAGACCAGCTGCTGGCAGGCTATGGCAACAGACCTGTTGGTTTTGTAGCGGGACTGTATGACGAATTCTTCTTTAACGCTCCGGCGGCTGTAGCGGCGGCGGGTGGCTCTGTGCAACGCTCTGACTGGACCCAGGTGCCGGTAGGCCAGATGTTCTTGGGTCTGGACCCAGAAGGCGAGGGTGGCAACCCCAACCAATGGTACTGGGCGCAATCCGGCGAATTGGTGCTGGACGACAATGTTGTCAGAGAATCTCAGCAGGGCTTGAGAATTGTGTTTACACCTAACGAAATTCATCCATGGAACCACTTCTCTGCCACAACAACCGCTTATATCATCAACTTTTTCGATACTGCCATGGGCCATCCTTCGCCCCTTCCTTCCAGCAATCAAATTTGGCAATGGAAGGTGTTCTTCAATTTCATAGCCCTTATCGGCTATTTTATGCTGGTGGTTCCTTTGGCCGGTCTGCTGCTAAAACTGCCTTTCTTCAAGCTGGCTATAACAGAAAAGGTCGCCCCTGTTCCGGCAGGTATGGGAGGCATGGCTGTTATTGCAATATCCGCCCTTTTGCCGGCTGCTCTCGTGACTATGCTAATGGAAAGACGAGCCGCGGAGCTTCATATGTTCGGTCTTATGGCCCTTATCTTGGCCGTTGTCGCTCTTATCCAGGGCATATTTTTCCTGGTTAGAGCCAAAGACAACAGCGACGGCAAGTTTAAGGTATTTGGCATAGGTGGCATAGTGGTTGCCGCCATATCATTCATAATCTGGCTTATCGCGGGCAATCCTGACAATGTGGTAGCCCTTAGCCCATACTTTATGGCCCCTGCCGTTAATACCATAGCATATTGGGCGGTAATGTCCGGCGTTGTAACCTTCTTGATCATCGCCATACTTTACTTCTTCTTCAAAAAGCCCATGGGCGCAAGTTTGGCCAACTATGGCTTGGTGCCTAAAGTTCAGGCCATTGTGGCCGGTCTTGTTACGGCCATCTGCACAGTAGTGCTGCTGTATGTGCTGCTGTTTGTTATGGAAATGATTTTCATGGTAGACGCACGTGTGTTTACGCTGGCCATACGCACCTTTACATTCGAGCATGTGCTGGCGGCACTGCGCTATATGCCGGTGTTCCTTGTGTTCTATTTCTTTAACACTGTAGCCATAACAGCCAACGCACAGGGGCGCAAGGGCGGCATTGCCATTGCCATCGTCATAAATATCGGCGGTCTTGCCCTGTGGCTTGCAATGCAATATATGACGCTTTTCTCCACAGGCGTGGCTTGGTATCCAACAATGGCTCTCAACGCAATTCTGCTGTTTGCCCTAACGCCATGTCTCGGAATTGCAGCTGTATATGCCTACAAGCTGTACCAAAAGACTAACAATGTGTATCTGGCGTCCTTTGTAAACACAATTTTCTTTACGATGATTGTTGTTGCCAACACGGCGGTGTTCTGGAATATGGTTCCTGCCGCGTAGGTTGTTTTCATAATCACTGTCATCCCAGGCGAAAACGTCCCCACCGCTGTCATCCCGGGCGAAGACCCGGGATCCCATATCGCAATGATGCCTTTATACCAACTTGCGAGCTAGTACCTTGACTGCAAGTTGGTATAACACTAGGGGGTGCATACAACAAAATGCACCCCCTAAAAATTTGCAAAAAAAGTTTGACAATTGTTTCACAATATGATATTATGATATTGGATATCCATAAAACCTAATCGCAAGGAGGACAAAAATGAAAAAACCATATGATGTTGTTGACAGCGCAGAGACGCTGGAACAGGCATTTAGGCGGGTACGCAGGGCGCAGGAAGAGTTTGCGTCTTTTTCTCAGGCACAGATTGACAAAATTTTCACAAGTGCGGCCCTTGCCGCCGGCAAAGCCCGCATACCCTTGGCAAAAATGGCCGTAGAAGAAACCGGCATGGGCGTTATGGAAGATAAAGTCATCAAAAATCTTTATGCCGCCGAAAATATTTATAACACATACAAAAATGTAAAAACCTGCGGACTAATTGAGGAAGACAAGGCGGCAGGCTACAGAAAATACGCCGAGCCTGTTGGGGTGCTGGCGGCGGTAATTCCCACCAAAAACCCCACGTCTACAGTAATTTTCAAGACACTAATATCCCTAAAAACCCGCAACGGCATAATCATCAGCCCACACCCGCGGGCCAAGGACTGCTCTATTGCCGCTGCAAAGATTGTGCTGGAAGCGGCGGTGGCAGCAGGTGCCCCGGAGAACATAATCGGTTGGATTGACACCCCAAGCCTGGATTTGTCCCATAAAGTGATGAAAGAAGCAGACTGCATACTGGCTACCGGCGGCGGCGGCATGGTGCGGGCGGCATATTCCAGCGGCAAACCTGCTATTGGCGTGGGTGCCGGCAATGTGCCGGCCATAATTGACGAAACTGCAGACATCCTGCTTTCCGTTAATTCCATCATTCATTCCAAAACATTTGACAACGGCGTGATTTGCTCGTCAGAACAGTCAGTAATTGTGCATGACTCGCTGTATGACGCCGTAAAAAAGGAATTTGCACATCGAAACTGCTATTTCTTGGATACTGACGAAATTGAGAAGGTGCGCAAGACCATTATTATCAATGGCGCGCTAAACGCCAAGATAGTGGGGCAGACAGCCAAGGTCATTGCTGATATGGCCGGCATCGACGTGCCAGAATCCACAAAAATACTTATTGGAGAAGTTACCAGCGTAGAGCCCACCGAAGAGTTTGCCCACGAAAAGCTTTCGCCGGTGCTTGCCATGTACCGCTATTCCACATTTGGCGAAGCCCTGGAAAAAGCCGAACGTCTGATTTTTGACGGCGGAATGGGCCATACAGCCTCAATTTATCTTGATACCTTGCTGGCAAAAGACAGGCTGGAGGTCTTTGCTGCAAGAATGAAGGCCTGCCGCATTATGGTCAACACCCCTTCGGCTCAGGGCGGCATTGGAGATATCTATAATTTCAGGCTGGCGCCATCCCTTACTTTGGGCTGTGGCTCTTGGGGCGGCAATATTGTCAGCGAGAATGTTGGGGTATCTCATTTGCTTAATTACAAGGTGGTTGCCGAAAGGAGAGAGAACATGCTGTGGTTTCGTGCGCCGGAAAAAATCTATTTTAAAAGAGGCTGTACGCCGCTGGCCCTGGAAGAGCTGCGGGATGTCCTTAGCAAAAAGCGTGCTTTTATTGTTACGGACAATTTCCTGTACGACAATGGCTACACAAAGGCCCTGACCGACAAGCTAAACGAAATGGGCATTGCCCACGCCACTTTCTTTGATGTAGAGCCGGACCCAACCCTGGCCAGTGTGCGAGAAGGCGCGGCCCAATGCGCGGCCTTTAAGCCCGATGTGATAATCACTTTGGGGGGCGGCTCTCCTATGGATGCCGCAAAAATTATTTGGCTGCTGTACGAACATCCCGATGTTGACTTTGCCGATATGGCAATGCGCTTTATGGACATCCGCAAGCGTGTATACACCTTCCCGAAAATGGGCCAAAAAGCCTATTTTGTCGCCATTCCAACCACAGCGGGCACAGGTTCGGAAGTAACGCCCTTTGCGGTGATAACCAACGAGGAAGATGGGCTAAAATATCCCATTGCGGACTACGAACTGCTGCCGCATATGGCTATTATCGACCCCGACCTGATGGACGACGCCCCAAAAGGGCTTACGGCGGCCTCCGGCATTGATGCCGTGACCCATGCTCTCGAGGCGTATGCCTCCATAGTGGCCAGCGATTATTCTGACGCAATGGCCATCGGTGCCCTGAAAATCCTGTTTGAATATCTGCCGCGAGCCTATGAACTTGGCGCAAAAGACCCTAAAGCCCGCGAGAAGGTTGCAAATGCCGCCACAATGTCGGGCATGGCCTTTGCAAACGGCTTCCTTGGCATATGCCACTCTCTGGCGCACAAGCTGGGCAGCTTCCACCACCTGCCCCACGGTGTAGCAAACGCCCTGATGATTCCCGAGGTTATACGCTTCAACGCCACAGACGCACCGCATCGCATGGGGACATTCTCTCAATATGACC
>Ga0123355_10018355_pt1 | contig 11089 bp, 8 predicted proteins | sample TergutEmb28metaG_3_FD_89872 | JGI IMG/M metagenome (GOLD analysis project Ga0123355, IMG submission 89872) | Embiratermes neotenicus P1 segment gut microbial communities from Petit-Saut dam, French Guiana - Emb289 P1 | ecosystem: Host-associated > Arthropoda: Insects > Digestive system > Gut ...
CACTATGGTTGGTAGGATTTGGACACCCGTTCCAAACTCCAACAATCTTGTGGCCAGTGATTTTCAGCTCTTTGGACCCCTTGAGAAACACCTTGCTAACATGTGAATTGTACCACATGGAGCAAGCTGTAACTTCCTGGCTACAGACACTTGATGGACGCTTCTTCTACACTGCCATACAAGTCTTCGTACAGAGCTAGAGAAATGCTTAAATGACAGTGGTAACTGAATTGAGGTCTCATGTGTACCATCAGTTACCCTTGTGCCATTAGCAGGTCAGAATATTTCTTTGTCCCACATCCTACATATCAATGTAAAAGACTAAAATGTATAAAACTGCAATTTGTCACTTATACTACAGGAAGAATATAAATTGTGTTGGGGACCAACGTGCACAAAAGCCTATCTTGATCTCTGAGGAAGTATCACAAGGGTGGAAAAAATCACGTAAGAGGCGCTTCATAATCTGTACTCTTCACTAAATATTACCTCGGAGAATGAGATAGGCAAGGAAAATGACAGATTAAAAATGAACAACATTTTTCAGAAAACCTGAGGGACAGTCACTTGAAAAACATACATTTAGATGTAAGCACAATATTCAAATGCAGCTTTCAATAAACTCAGCATAAGCTTGCGCATTGAATTTAGACAATAACATGGTCTTATGAGCATAATAATGGGCCTCCAGGTTCCATTAGAATACAAAAAGCATCCTGAAAAGCTAAACTACACAAGTATGATGCTTTAAGGAGTCAAGTCATGATTATTCTAGTAATACTGACTTATTCACCTCTATCACGTCTTAAATCTTATTACCTTACAAACTGTGACTGTATGAACCCTTCTACTGTTTGAAATTACTGTTCATACTACACACAAATTATGACACACAGCAACTATATGACGTAACATCAGTCACACTCATAAGGTTCGTCATCCCCGTTGTGTTTATAATTAAACTAGATTGGAGTGTATGTACTTGTCTAACACAATTATATGATGGTTGAGATATGTATAGAATTCATTACATAAAGAACAACTACATGTTTCGGCACTCTACATTGGCCATCTTCAGGTTGAGAAATGAAAAAACTTGGTAAGCAGCTATACTCGACTTATGTGGGTTGTATACAGGGGGGAGGTAAGAGGTGAAGTGGGTATGAGATCTCGCATGTGTTATGTAGGATGGGTGGTGTGGGTTCATGGGTTCTTCTCTTATATGCTATGTTTAGGTTAATTTCTACAAACATAAGATGATACCATAGATCCAACTATATTAACCTAGACATAGCATATAAGAGAAGAACCCATGTACCCACACCACCCATCCTACATAACACATGCGATATCTCGTACCCAATTCACCTCTTACCTCCCCCTTGTATACAACCCACATAAGTCGAGTATAGCTGTTTAGTAAGTTTTTCATTTCTCAACCTGAAGATGGCCAATGTAGAGTGCCGAAACATGTAGTTGTTCTTTATGTAATAAATTCTATACATATATCTACCATCATATAGTTGTGTTATACAAGTACATACACTCCAATCTAGTTTAATCATTCACATTTCCTTGTTATGCTTAACGTATTCAACTACCACAAATTAGATTCTCATTCCTCCTCAAATTCAGATTTATGAAACAGTCTTTAAGCCATCTGGTGGGCCTCCTTGGCTACAAAATCCAACCATCACAAGAATTTCATCAATACAAAAATATCCTTCTGTATTCATCAGTAATTTCTGCAACAAGTTACTGAGTAGTTAATAAATTCACGTTTTTATGCCATCACGCCTTGTGCCTCAGAAAAGGTCTACATAACTGCAGTCTTACACATGCCCTAAAGGCACACAATGCAATCAGCCCTCTAACACATATATTACAATACCGTCACCGATCTTAGTCAGTGGCACTGTACATAAGGCCAGCCATCTAACAGTTCATGTTTTGCTAATGCTGCCACTGCATGCATAAGAATATTACTGCTTCACCCCTGAAGATGGGTGCAATAGGTTGTCCCGAAACGTCGGTAATAAAAACCATTCTCGGCTGCGTTAAATCACAAAAGAGCGCAGATGTCTGGGTTTGGATAGTTTAATTATAACTTAGGGTAATTTGGGATAGCACAGGAGGTACGTTATGTTAGTATGATCACGGCATCAGTCCTCCCGTGAGGGCACTACTGTACATTAGTTCCGCCGTCGGGGCAACATTTTAAATCATTTTCCCTCAAATTAATCCAGCAACAGACATCAAATGCACAAATTCCAACAAAACCAAACCAAATCACGTGGTTAGCGATGACTTCTGCCTTGTGTTGGCATCACTACATAACAGTAACAGCATATTCTAAACAACGTATAAAATTTGGCAGGTGCAGCCGGTTACATGACTGTAGCACAGAAAATAACCGGACTACATGTCTAATCCGCTGCGTATCCTGACCAAGGGACAGTACAACCTAGTTTCCATGCTTCTGCACTTGCTTTCGTACAAAACATGCATATGTATATACAGACGTATATACCTAAAACTTTCCTTCCTGTTGTTTGTGGATCATAAAAGTGCTGCAATATAGTCTCTCCTTCCGCCGAACTTTGCCAGTCTAACGACACGATACCACATCCATTCATCGTTACAAGCGCGATCACAGATTAATACGTTGATTCTGTGTTTCCCGGCACCACGGATTAGAAATTTCTGCCCCTTCCATGGATGACCTATCTGCGCACATGGAGATCGCAAGTCCGTGAGTTAGAGTACGAAAAGTGTGTTGCCGTTTGTGAGTTCAGTGATGGGTGCTGAGCATTCCGTCAGGGGAAATTGTATATATTGAACCTATATTTTCAGCAGTACAAAATGTTCTGTAGTAGACTGTTGGGTTACAATACTCGTATTGATCATTTAAGTAAAAACTATAACCAGATTGCTTTTCGTGGTCGAAATGCAACTTCTGCTGAACGTTCACTATTCACTCCCGTCTGCTTGGTGATCCCATTCAAGTCTGCTTAGGTTTTCTGCACGTCCGTTAAAAAAGTAAGTCGGTTTGCAAATGAAAGTAGTGTAAATGTTATCAGTATGTGTACACGGATACAAAAATTGAAAGGGGTTCACCAATCAAATAACTTGGACCTTAACCTGGACTTCTACTGTAGATGAATTTTTACTCAAATTTTGTAAGCAGTGTAAATAGATGGCATGACGGTTGACATATCACGACTCCAGGTGACGGATGAGAGATGTCTTGTCTCTCGATACGCGCTTTGTTGATTAGGTCGTAGCCATTGGCGGTACTGGTTTATGGTTGTTTTCTGCTCTTTTGGGCAGGTTTGGGTTGTTTATGTTTAAAACTCTTGCGGGTATTTAAGACAAATGTTTGTGACACAGTGTATGTTGTATCATATATGCAAAAAATGTTTCTTTTTCGAAGTTAAATAAATATGCACACTAAATTCAGTATTTTGAAGTAAAGTTGAATATTATTTTTTGTATAACTTTGGTTAGTTTTTTTTTTAAAAAAAAAAAGCAAAGTAGGATTCCAGATGGCTGGGTACTGAGCATGCTAAAATTGCCCTTAACAATCAGCATGTTGTGACATGTTGGCTGGATTCTTTGGAAAGACCAAAGCAACAAAAAATTGACATCAGATTTTCTGGGTCTGGTTCACTGAAAACGGTAGCAAGAGAACTAGCATAGTATATTTCAGTGGTAATACAGGTCAGGTGGGTCAAGAATGGCACTGAACCTGCAGATGAGTGTACATTTTCTGTGGAAATGAGAATGAGAGTTATCATAAGTGTAGAATTCATTAGTGAACAGAGTATTGTGGTATACTAGGAGGTTGCTGGTGTTACGTTCTGAATCTTTATGCGTCACATGAGGATAAATTTGGTGATACAGATGTAAACCCTGAAAATATAGTGTCTGTTTTAACTAAAAATTTGGAACAAGAGTTTACTTTAGATTAGTAACGATAATGGAACTGGACTAATTAACTTTTGCAACATCCAATAATCTAATAGTCTAGTGTCAATGTTCACACATTGAAACATTTGTAAACACACTTGGACTTTTAAAGATGGGTAGATAAGTCTCATGTGATAGATAGGTGATGACATTCAAATATATTGGATATCTAATTTTTTAGAGGATCTCACTACAATGCTGCCCATCATGTGGTTTGTGCATTTAGTAAATAAGTGATTGTTACAGAAGTGTGATGCATAGAGGTTTAATCTTAGAAAATGAAACAGTGTGAAAAATTTGTTGACTGAGGTTCAAATCTCAGACAATAGATAATAATGTCTATGGCAGAATGGTGTGGGAAAGATATAAAAACTTCAGCCAAAGAGTGTGCTGGTTATTTCAAATCAAAGCAGCAACATCTTTGTATTAACAACAGTGTTCAACATTATTAGCTAAATAAAGTGGGCAAAATTGCATGCTTACAGAATCTAAACCAAATAAATGGAGGGTGTGAAACTAGTAAGGCATTTCCAAAACTAAATTGGGGGGTATTTGAAAGACTAGGTAAGAAGGTTTAAAGCACACAGTGAGAACTGTTTCAGTGTAGACACAGTAAACCACACAGTCTGCCCAACACTTCTTATGCATTTCCACTCTGTGTCTCACTGCAACACATTCTGGCCATTACTATACTACATTTTTTTCCGTCCAGATGTTATAAGTAGTGGCAGCAGCTATATCCATTGTCTCCATGAAGGGTCTAAGAGGACATCTTTTTGTTTGTCATATGCATGTGTGCTGTCTTGTCATTTGGTCCCCTGGATGTTCAGCAACTTTCATTCTGTTGTAATGTAGGGCTACTTCACCTATGTTATTACCATAAATGTCTGTGGATAGCAGGGTTACATTTCTCTCTGTCTCTTTCTCTCTCCCTTGGCAGTAGGAAACATGAATCATGTTATCAGTAAACCTAAAAAATACTTGTCTACTCTTCCCACTTGGGGTGCAAAAAAATCCTGTGGTATCTGTCATTGCTGGAGTGCATTGTGCCTCTTACTGTTGTGCTTTTTGAACAGTTCTTTAGCCAGTACTGCTGATGTAAAAAGTTGTCAACAGTAACACTCCTCCAAGAATCAAGTAGAGTTCCACAAGACAGGCATTGTTTGTTTAAATGTAATAGTGAGATGTGTTCATGTAACCATTGTTGCCGTGAGAAACCAATCATTATTACATATTCTGAGTGTGTGTCTATAACTGTAGTTGTCTAGAAAGCAAAGTGAATGCGCCATATTATATTGTCATCTGTGGAATGTCTGGCTGTGCCATATTTGTCCACATTATCTCATAAGTGGCAAGATTTTCAGAAAAAAAGTTAATTAATTAATTTATTTAGGTCCATATAGTTACATGGAAACATTAGACTTGAACATAACATTGAATTTAAAATATGTGTTTTGATTTTCTCTACAACTTTTGTCTGAAATAACGATTAAAACAAAGTAACATTGACAGTAAAAACAACAAACAATGCTTGGTGGTTTACCCTGCTCAGCCATGAAGGGCTAATTATGATACTTTGTTTTATCTATTTATTGGGTCTTTTATGACATTAATGGTGATTTGAGTTTGACTTTAGACTCCGTATTTATTGGTTTAGTCTTTTGAAATGGGGATTAATTTAAGATTTCTTTGTAACAGCCTGAGGTGCTTCCCTGTTTTTCTTGTTATCACATTCAACAAGGATCCTCATATTATAATATCCGGTGGTGGTGTTCCTGCTGCTGCTGATGGTGATGATGATAACGACAACAACAACAACAACAACAACACTGATGGAAGATGTGAGGGCCCCATTTTGTTGCTCAGAATTCCCATTGGTACATGAAATAATTTATTCAGCAGTTATTGGCCTTTTGGGCTTGCACTGTCAAAAAATTTCCCTTCCGTGTACTAGATCAATTATCGAGTAGATGATTTGCATTCTGCAGATACTGGAGAAATATGAGAAAGATGTGGTACAGTGTGTGCACTATTTGTAGACAGTAAGAGAGTCTGTAATCCACTTAGGAGGTAAGCATTATATGCAACATTCTCATGGAAGTTACTATGCTTTTGTAACTACAGTGGGAAGTGTATGCGATGGCAGGCTGGTTGAGTTTTCTACACAGATGCAGAAACACATGTTGCAACCTTATCGTAGTGGTGAAAGGTTATTACAAGTATTTTGAACATACTATACTCACAACAAACTCTTAAACTGGATTACTTATATTTTATGTTCCGATTAATTTTCTGTTAGGGATTTTGTTTTTTGTTGCATGAATACACGGGATTTTCTTCTGTACTTCCAGAACTCACTGTCCACAATAACTCTGTTGCAATCATGGATAACTTGTCCATATGTAAGTGATATTTACATTTTCCCCACACAAGGCCTGGTCAGACATCTCTGTAACTGACAACACTGCATTGTTAACGTATTACAAACCAGCATGCTTCAAGATGCAAAGGTAATATTGTACACCAACAACTCATGTTACTGAATGTTGCTGATTTGTGAAACTTCATAAAGAGATAGTTTGCAATATCATTTCCATTCATTTACAACCTGCATTTCATGATCTATCAACTATATTTTTGCTAATTAAAGTGTTTAAGTGAAACCTGTAGTAAAGAGTGTACAGGTAAACAGTAAGTGGGATGCATTTCCTGTCCAAAGTAGCCTGAAACAAGAGATGTTTTTTTGACATTGTATGCGGAGTATTTTCTGTCACTGGACTGAGCACTGCAGAGTGGGCAGCAGCATCAATTATTATGCAGCAACATTGTAGCATGACGTATGTTGAACAGTCTGGAGACAGAAATGCTCTGTGTACTTGTACTTTGTCTGTGTGCTAAAATACAACATTAGAGTGGCCCAAAACATCCAAGAGGGTTTCAAAATGAATGGGACACATCAGATCTAGTCTATAATGGTGTGAGTTTAGTGCAGAATACATCTCATGAACAGGACACACATTTTATTAGGTGCTAGTAACGTGGTTGGTCTACACGTAAATGCAGAGGAAATGAAGTGTCTGTTCATGTCTTAGTCCCAGAATGGAGGGCAAATAATAATGTAAAGGTAGCTAATAAGTTCTTTGAAAAATGTGACAAAGCTCAAATGTTTGGGAATGACACAAACGAATGAGAATTGTGTTTCTCTAAACATTTAGAGCAGATTAAATGTGGAATGCCTGTTGCCTTTTGATTCATAAGCTATCATTTACCTGACTGCTCTCTAAAATTGTAAGAAATTTAATACACAGAACTATAATTCTGCCAGTTTTGTATGGGTATAGCACTTGGTCTCTTATATTAATGGAAGAGTGTAGAATGAGGGCATTCAGAAACTGGGTGCTGAGGAGAATATTTGGGCCTAAGAGGGAGGAAGTAATGTTGACCAGTTATAGTTGTATAATGAGATACTTCACAAGTCATACTTCTCCCCAGATCTTAACATGATCAAGCAAAGTGCAGATGGGCAGGGAATGTAGTATGCATGGTGGAAAAGAGAAATTCAGATGGAATTTTGGTCAGAAAACCTGAAGGAAAGAGACCCTTGGGTAGCTTTAATATGCATAAATGGGAGTGAAGTGGATATCATACAAAGTAGGGTCAGTGGTGGGGTGTTGTGAATATAGTAATGAAACTTTGGGTTCCATAAAACATGGAATTTTTATACTAGCTGGGTAATTATTCGTTTCTTGAGACAGATGCTTTTTCATGGAGTTGCTTATTTGTTCAGTGGATTTGGCACTGTCAGTATACTTGAAATACAAGATTATGTGAGTTGCACTTGATGGTGTACACAAAATCTGGGCTGCAGTCCTGTGAAATTTATTTATCTTGCATAAAAATTGGAATAGTGAATTGCAAATGAAGTATGTTCTGATAAACTATTGTGGTTTGAAGTTGGTTGCAGGTACACCTTCAAGAAACCATCTTGCAACATAGCTTGCAAGCGGATAGTTCCTGTTTATAGTTTCTGCCTTCAACTGCAGGTAGTGCAAGATATTTTTTATTTCACTTCATTACCAGAGAAAAGAAATTTGAGGATTCCAGCGTTCTTGGCCGGTGTTGTGTACACTCGTACAGGATCTTCTAAAAAGAAACATAAATTTTTAATGCCTGTTACTTTGGAAAGAAAACTGAAGTGAAAGTGCTGGTACTAGAGTCATTATCAACTCAGACAGTTTCACTGACTCAAGTTGCGTACACATACCAACTGTAGTTAACAGACAGGAGCTTTAATTATATGTTCTTTGCTCTTGCGTGTTTCCCTCATTCTCCAGAACTTACAACTTTGGAGTTTTTTCTTTGGGGCTGTGTGAAAGATGAGGTGTACAGCCGAAGGGTGAACATGCTGTATGAACTCAAAGCAACGATTACTGCAACAGTCACAAATCATACATATGACTATAGGTGGGATATATTCACAGCTGCAGATGGCACTCATTGTAAAGTTTTCTGCCTCTTGACAGCTTGTCTGCTTTACGACCTATGTGCCAAAAAAAAAAAAAACAACTCTTAATAGTTGATGATTATATTGTAAGTACCAGTGACATCATATCTGTTTTCCTTTGAAAGTTACAGATCGGGGCACTGTTTTTGGAAGATCCTAAATATACGTATCAATATTTCAGAGGAGCCTGCTGTCCCCATCATCAGAGTAGTCCAGTTTGGAGGAGCTTGCTGCTTTTCAAAATGTTTATACCTGTGGACCCTACTTGAACACTTCTATGAGAAACTTAGATCTTACAAAAGAAATTTCCTTGTGTCAGAGTTTCACAAGTTTCTGATGTAATGTGTGAGATTGCATATAGCGGTGTAAGGACATGAAGGGACATGGGCTTTTTATGTACAGTTGTACAGTGCATGACTTTTCTTATTTTGGGATTTTAAGAAGATACTTGGTCCACTTTCAAAACAATTTAGAATAGAATGATTTAAATGAGTCTGCTCTGAGAGTCAGTTCCTAAGTCATCATTCTACCTGATTCTTAACAATATATCTTATGATATTTGTTGGTAGTTTCTAACCTTTAGGATTGTTCTCATTTAAGAGACAGCTTGGATAAACAGGCAGCAAGATCTAAGAGAAGAAGTCCACAGAGAGTTCTGTGCGTGTGTGTGTGTTAGGGGGTACCTGTGTAACTTTCTGCCATTTACTGTTGTGCCTTGTTGGTAGTACACGGTGGATTGACAGCTAGAATTTAATTATACAGGGTGCGGCAGAAAGAACACCCCGATTTGGGAGGGTCATAGCTTCGGTTGGGGAACGCGGACAGTGGTGGGGAGTGCGTCGTCGAACAGCGGTGTAAGTGCTGTTTTCAGTGTACACCATAGTGTGGTTGGGAGAACATCGTGCCTTTTTTGTTGAGGAGTTTATAAAAAATGGTGGGTCGCTGGTAGCAACACAGCGTGCATTTCGCATCCGCTTTGTGCTTGGTCGACAGGAGGCTGTTTCTGATAAGAAAACGATTTACCTTTGGGTATCAAACTTTAGACAAACAGGACAAACTTTGGAAGCTCTGAAGGAGGCGATACGACAGGAAGTTGCTGCCATTACACCTGAAATGGCTCTCAAGGTCATGGACAACTACCGAGAGGCTACATCAGTGTATCAATATTCAAGGCCGCCACTTGAGTGATGACTTGTCCAAAACACGTTGATGTAAAATGGCATTCTGTGTGCTCTCCAGAAATAGAAAAATATTTGCCATATCTTCTTTGGTTTCGAATTTATTCGCTTCTCAAATAGGGGAGTTCTTTCTGCCGCACCCTGTATTAAAAATTTGTATATGATTTGTATAGTTCGTTTGTGACAGTTTTGTACACTAGAGCTTTTCATTTCATGTTAAAGTTGCATTAAACATTAGACTTTACTTGAAACAAAGTATATGAACTTAATTTATGTATTCTTTTTTATACAGAGATGAAAATGAATGTTGACCTTAAGAGTGATCCTTCACATGATATAGGTGTTGATATGTTCAACCATAGCAATGACAGTACTCACTGTGATGATAGTGATGATGAAGAGGAGGATGAGGATGAAGTACAAGAAGAGGAAGAAGAAGATGAAGAAGACTTAGTGGAAGAAGAAGTAGAAGAGGAATATGATTTTGATGATGACGATGATGATGATGATGAAGATGGTGGTGGTGACAGTGATGATGATGATGGGGATGAAGATGATGACTGTGAAAGTAATGGCAGTAATATTTTGAAAATAACACCAAGAGACTTGCACACTAATCACAGTTCTTCAACACTTCATGATATGTCCAGAATCTGTTGGCCACCTGGTTCATGGCATGATGGCACCAGAAGGAGTGCCTTTCAACCATACAGGGTAGGTAGTGTTGTGGTAGATCCCAGAATAAAGAAAGGAATCGTTAGTGCCAAATTGAATGATTCAGGAATATACCAGTGTCTTTTCCATTGGAGTTCAAACTTTTGGTTAGTTTGCTACATGTTTTAATTGAGGGTTTTGTTTTTCCAGTTTCTGTTCAAATGCCAGAGTAGTACTTTAAAATAGGCCACTTCCACCTCTTTTGAAAATCTACTCACCACTTAGTGGTCATTGTTTGATTTTATTGTATGCTGTACAACCTTCATGGTTAAAACACTGTGCTGAGGGGTTTGCTAAGCAGACGAAATATATTTGAGCCTAGGGACGACTTTTATCATATATGTTTTTAGCCATCTGAAGACTAAAATTAATCAACATTCGGTCAGTACAATCAGTACAACAAATATCAAGGGACCTGAAATTCTCTAAGTCCCGAACTGGAAGCAACATAATGTACAAAAGCCATCATAATTCGAGTTATTCTTAGTTTCTGTATATTTGTGCTCTTATGGCACTTCTCCATCTTCCATTCAGTACAGTCATTTGTACCACATATACAGGGTGTCCCAGGAGGAATGTGCCAGACTTCGGGAGGGTGTTACTTATGCTAAAGTATACCGATATAACCCAAAACACCTATGTCCAAAGTTGAACGGTTACGGAGATAATGGCCAGTGAAGTTTGAAACTTTGACAGCTGTTACACACTTATTGATTACCAAATA
>Ga0123355_10018358_pt1 | contig 11089 bp, 8 predicted proteins | sample TergutEmb28metaG_3_FD_89872 | JGI IMG/M metagenome (GOLD analysis project Ga0123355, IMG submission 89872) | Embiratermes neotenicus P1 segment gut microbial communities from Petit-Saut dam, French Guiana - Emb289 P1 | ecosystem: Host-associated > Arthropoda: Insects > Digestive system > Gut ...
AGCTTACTGCCCAGAAATCATTGCACGAGCTTCTGCCATAACGTCTGAAGCGGGAATGCTCACACCTGCTTCAATCTCTGCATCACCACGAGCAAGCAGTTCAGCAATTTCTATCTTTCGTTGCATCTGCTGAAAGCTCTCAATATCTTGCAGTACGGCTTTAGGACGACCATGCTGTGTGATTACAACAGGTTCATGGGTATTGCCAACTGCGTCCATTAGCCCCGCGGCATCACGGCGCAGGTCTGAAACAGGAACAATAGTGGGAATAGAACTCATAACGTACCTCCTTTAACACTACATATTGTATCAAATAAGGTGCAAAAATATAAATTAATCAGCAGTGAGAAATGACTTGTCTGCTGCTAGGACGCTATAGTAACGATAGGTCTCACCGAGCCCATATGTACTTTGCGATTGCTTAACTGGAGGCAATGAACGAATAGGCAAGCTATCGATAACCCTCTGACCTGCACTAAAATGGTGCCCCCGGGACGATTCGAACGTCCGACACCAGCTTTAGGAGAGCTGTGCTCTATCCCCTGAGCTACGGAGGCACATAGATGTATCTGGGATATAAAATGAGGGCAGCAAGTACAAGCCTGCCACTGCTGCCCTGTTTGCTATTTATTCGCTTGGTTCGCCTACGCCCTGCCCAATGGTAATAGTGACATTTGAGTTAGGCTGAACTCTTTGTCCGCCGCGAGGTTCTTGCGCGATAATAATGCCAAAGTCTCCTTGTGCATGATTGATGCGCACTCTTAGCCCTGCAGCTGTTATTGCTTCGGTAGCAGCGCTCTCAGTCATATTTAAGACATTGGGCACGTTCACCAAATCTGGCCCACTGCTTACAGTGATCTCTATCGTACTGCCATAAGCAAGCGATGCCCCTTCGCGCGGATTCTGATCCATGACGACCCCTTCGCGAACATCATTGCTAGGAGTATCGGTAGCATTCACTCTGAAGCCTAGGCCTGTCAAGGTTGTTTCAGCCTGCTGCTTTGTCATAGTGCGAACGTTGGGCACCTCGACATTTGCAACGCCGCCTGAAATAACAACGCGAATCACTGCTCCGCGAGGACGTTCATCACCTGCGTCAGGGCTTTGGCTGATAATTTCTCCTGCTGGAACAGTGTTATGGTTCTCAGTCGAAGATTCAATCTCGAATTCAGCTTCAGCCACAGCATTGCGTGCTTGCTCTAGGGTCATCCCTGTTAAATCAGGCACATCAAAGGATTCCTCACCCTTGCTGATAACTAAAGTAACTTCGCTATTTGCGGCTTCGCGCTCATCTTCAAATATATGACCTGCGCGCGGGTCTTGACTGATGACAAAGCCTGCAGGAATTGTCGAACTATATGCCTCTTCTCTGATGATGAGGTCAGGATTAGCTTCGGCTGGGCCTAGGGCATCTACAACCCCTTCTATAAGTCCGCCTTCGCCATCACCCTCGCTTGCCTCAACATAGATTACGGCAACACCTGCATTGCGCAAGCGTTCAAGGGCTTCTTCCTCAGTGACTTCAACAAGGTCAGGCATAACAACTTCGATGGGATCTTCAATATCAGGTGTATCAAAAACGCCAAGCTGCCATGCGATAATTCCTGCAGCAACAATTAGTGCTAAGACAACAGCAATCCAAATGCCAGCCTTACTTTTCTTCTTCTCTGGCCCAACAGAGCGTCCTGCACCCATGCCACCTGCGGCTGCTGCTGGTGCAGTGCCAGCATCTACTGCTGGCATAACAGTGGTGCTATCTGCGTCCATGGCATCGCGCTGACCGCCTAGGGGGACTATCCCGGGTAGAACCTGCGTTGCGCTATCATCTAGGCTACCATGCGCACCTACGATGGGCTCGCCTTTTGCTACGCGTAGCAAGTCGCGACGCATAGCATCGGCTGTCGAGTAGCGTGCACGCGGATCTTTTGCCATGGCAAATCCTATGACCTGTTCAAGGTTAGGATCAATGCTTGGATTGAGAGAGCGCGGGCGAACAGCTTGTTCCTGAACTTGCTTAAGCGCTGTTGCAACAGGGGAGTCCCCGTCAAAAGGCATTTTGCCTGTTGAGGCCTCATAAAGAACTACGCCCAAGGAATAAAGATCGCTTGCAGCATTGAGCTCACGTCCCTGAGCCTGCTCAGGAGAAACGTAGTGGGCTGAACCAAGGACACTGCCTGTTTGGGTCATCTGCGTGTTACCTGCGCGCGCAATACCAAAGTCCATAACCTTGATGTTGCCATCAGGCAGGACCATGATGTTGTGAGGTTTAATGTCGCGATGGATTATGTCATAACCATGTGCAACATTAAGTGCTGCACAGACCATGGCACCTATTTCTGCAACTTTTCCGCAGGGCAGGGGTGCTGCGCGCCTGATGATACTTTTGAGATCTTCGCCACGTACATATTCCATAACAATGAAATACATCTGGCCGCCAGTAGACAGTGTCTCTGACCCCCAGTCGTAAATGTTTACTATATAAGGGCTTTGCAAATTTGCCGCCGCTTTTGCCTCTTGCTGAAAGCGAGCAGTAAAGCTGGGGTCATGTGAAAGCTGTGCATGCATCAGCTTCACTGCGACAGTACGACCCAGCGTTTCATCGACAGCTTTATAGACATCGGCCATTCCGCCAGAGCCAATTTTTTCAATTAAGCGGTAGCGCTTGCCAACTAATACATTTTGCACAGTGTTCTCCTCAAAATAATGCCTACATACTACCCAATTCTATACTCTGCCTCTAGCGCGCGCAGCAAAGACAGCAGGGACAGTAGGGGCGGCAATCTTGAATTCGCAATTATCTTTATAATTGTAATACAAAATGCCTCACTTTCCCTTTTATTGCCCAGTTTTGGCCAGTCTCGGTACTAGTCACAAAGTGTTACGTGCACCGTTACTCACACCATTGATCTTGCGCCTAATCTTGCACTGCCAGGGCAGCCTCAATTACCTCACGCGCAGCAGGTGCTGCGTAGCGGCCTCCCTGGCCCGCTCCCTCTATCATTACAGCTACCGCTACAGTGGGATTTTCTGCAGGGGCAAAGCCAACAAACCAGGCATTACTTGGTCTATTTTGGCCAACCTCTGCCGTACCTGTTTTTCCTGCGACCTGCACTCCAGAAATAGCAGCGCGTCCTCCTGTGCCAGCATTAACTGTTTGGATCATTGAATCAGTTACCAGTTGCGCGGTATCACGGGTGATTGCTCGTGAAAATTGAGTAGGTCTAGTCTGGCTAAGCACAGCACGTTGCCCCGTGGAGGAAGCGATGTAATCGATTACATAGGGACGCATGACTACACCGTCATTTGCAACACCGGCGGTGACTAGCGCCATTTGAAACACGGTTGACTGCGGGCCAGGATGTCCCTCTGCATGTTCACCTACGGGCTGCCCAATACCTGCCCAGGCAGTTTCCCAGACAGTCATATTCTCTGGAATAGGCATAAGTGAATTGGTGATACTTAAATCAAAAGGAATTCTGCGATTGAAACCAAAGTCCTCTGACTGCTGCACTAGATTTTCTGCACCAATCTCTACGGACAGTTGCCCAAAGACTGTATTGATAGAACGAGCCATTGCAGTTTGTAAATCAGTGGAAGCAAAATCACTACGTTCGAAATTAGTTACGGGAGCATTCCCAATATCCATCGACCCTGGTGCCGGATAAATTGTCGAAGGGGTCGCAATTTCATATTCGTAAGCAGCAGCAAGGCTTACCACCTTAAAGGTAGATCCGGGCGCAGTAAGGCTTTGCCGCGCGCGGTCAAGCAAAGGGGCACTGCCATCAGCGCGAAGTTCATCCCATGCATCAGTGACGGTGTTGGGATCGTAGGTTGGGGTTGATGCGCTTGCAAGCAGGGCACCTGTACGCGGGTCAAGCGCAACAATTGCCCCTCTGTTTTCGCCCAGAGCGGCTTGCGCTGCACGTTGTACTTCAGATTCGATGGTCAAGACGACATCATTTCCAGGAACAGGGTTGCCTAATGCTGCATCAAAAACGTCATTCCAGGTGCCAAAGCTGCGCTGTCCCGTAAGGGCATCATTGGCTGCCGCTTCGACGCCAGCACGTCCAAACCTTGTAGAGTGATATCCAACAATGTGGGCAGCTAGATTGCCCTCAGGATAAACGCGCTGGTAGGTGACTGCCCTTCCCGTGCCAGACTCGGGGCTAATAGGCGTGCTTGTGGCAAGTACAAGCCCGTCAGCAGTCAGTATTGCACCGCGCGGATTCCGGGCCTCAGTGACTAGGTTACGGGTATTTACGGGATGATTGTTTAGATCACGGGCATTGATGACTTGTAACCAGGTAAGGTTACCTATAAGCAGTAGCATTAAAGCTGAGAAAAACACAGCGAGCATAGACAGCCGTTTGCCTAAGGCAACGCGTCCTAGGATGGACAATCCTCCTCCGGTAGATTTCATTTCTGATTCGACGCCCGTAGTTTCATCCCCTGCCCGCAAAAGCAGTGCCAGCAAGATAAACATGGCAAGCAGCGAGGTTCCCCCGCGCGATATAAAGGGCAAGGTGACACCTGTCATGGGAATAAGGCGCGTAACACCACCAATGATTACGAAAGCCTGAAAACCTATGGCAGCGACGATGCCTACTGCGGTAAAAGCTGCCATGTCAGTTTTTGCGCGCGAGGCAATGGAGAGTCCGCGGTAGATGAGGATCAGCAGGCAAAAGATTACGATTGCAGCACCCAGCAGACCCAGCTCTTCGCCAATAGCTGCAAAGATAAAGTCATCTTTAACCAGAGGGACGCGGTGGGGCATGCCGTTGCCAGGACCTAGTCCAAAGATACCACCACCTGCAAAGGCAAATAGTGATTGCACCAATTGGTATCCTGGCCCTGAAGGATCGGCAAAAGGATCAATCCAGTTAGCGACGCGTGTCTGCACATGGGTAAAAGTGCTGTAGGCAAAGTAGGCTCCTGCACCAAAAAGGCCTAGACCCGACACAACATAGACTAAGCGTCCTGTGGCCGCATATACCATGGCAAGAAAAACGCTGAAAAAGAGCAGTGATGCCCCTAGGTCGCGTTGGAAAATCATAATAAAGAATGAGATTGCCCACATAATAACAAGGGGGGCTAAGGTACGTGGTTCAGGAATGGGGATAACTCCAAAGAGGCGACGCGTCGATATGCTAAGCAGTTCGCGGTTGTCAGCAAGGTATCCTGCCAGGAAAAGAATCAGCAAGATTTGAGCAATTTCACCAGGCTGGAATGAGAAGCCGGCGATGCTTACCCAGCGTGTTGCCCCGTGGTAGGTACGTCCAATGACAGGAATGAAGGGTAGGACTTGCAAGGCAACGCAGCCCAGAAACATGGTGTACTTGTAGTCAGCTAAACGCTCGAGTTTTGGTACGACGAAAAGCACAAAGATCATGGCAGCAATTGATATGAACAGCAGACTTACTTGCCACATAGCTTCATCAGCGGCAAGGCGCGTTAGTATGGCAAGACCTGTTCCAGAAAGAACAAATACTACAGGAAGCAAGACGGGGTCAGCCCCCGGTGCTCTCCAGCGCAAAATAATGTGCGTAAAAGCAAAAGAGAGGAAAAGTGCTGCCGGTACGGCGAGGTATTCCCAGGAAAAATCGCCCCCTGCTTGTGTACCGACAAGAGCAAAAAGCAGTAAGACGGGAAGTGCTGCTGCAAAAAGCAGCAGCAGCTCTGTATTTCGACGGTTGCCCACTAGGGAGCATACTCCCCTGGAAGGTTAATGATGGCATTTTCCAAAAGCCCTTCTTCTATAAGGGCAGGACCTGTAGCAAAATAAAGGGGAGAGCGCTCAACCATGCGGCGTAAATGCAGATAGGCCTCTATGGGATCCTCGAAGGCAGGATCATGGTCAAGTCGTGCCTGATATTCAGGCGCAAGCAGGTCATATTCCACCACAGTAGGAAAACTTTCAAAGGTTAGATCAAAGTCCAGTATTGTATCAGGCAGGCCTCTGTGCAGGTACACTACGTTCCCCGGCTCACCACTTAAATAAGCACGATCCTCAACATAGTTTAAAGTTCCGTAATAGATGCCGGCACCTACTGCTGCTACAAGTGCAATCCACACAAGCGTCCACAGCCATAGCTTTGAACGCGGTTTTTTCTTTTTCATGGCAGCGATTGCTGCAACGTTTGCACCCTGCTGTTCAGTAACGTCAACAACAATGACACTTATGTTGTCGACTCCGCCTGCATCTAGGGCTGCCTGCACTAGCTTTTCTGCCGCATGATTAGGGTCAAGACTAGCAGCAAGGATTTCTTGAATCTGGGCGTCCTCGACCATAGTGGTAAGGCCATCACTGCATAGAAGCAGGCGATCCCCGCGCAGAATGGTAATGTCAAAAGTGTCAACACTTAAGTTGGGGTCACTGCCCAACGCACGAGTAATAACAGCACGCTGAGGATGTCTGCGGGCCTCTTCTGCAGTGATATGTCCGCTGCGAAGCATGGCACCGACGACAGAATGATCTTCGGTCACCTGCGAGAGTGAACGATTACGTAGTAAATAAGCCCTGGAATCGCCGACTTGTGCAAAGACAGCACGTCCAGGCTCAAGCATTACAGCCGTCATAGTGGTGCCCATACCTTCACGCCCGGCACCCTTTTCGATGCCATTGATAACTGCCTGATTTGCTGCCTGGACAGCCCTGGCAAGTGCAACAGGATCAGGATGCTTTGGCGCATGGTCGCGCAAAGCGTCAATGGCAAGGGCGGATGCGACCTCGCCTGATTGATGCCCGCCTAGACCATCTGCTACCGCATAAAGCGGGGGTAGTGCCAGCAGTGAGTCCTCATTCAAAGCGCGAACATTGCCTACATGGGTCAAGGCCGCAAAGGGTATGATATTGCGTGCACGTTTCTTGCTCATCGCCCATCCACTTCCAGTACCAACATTCCAATAGAAATTTTATCTCCGACCATAAGGTTTTCAGGAATAGTAACAGGCAATCCATTGAGCAAAGTTCCATTTGTCGAGTTTAGATCCTCGATAATAGCGCCGTCTGGAATAGGAGTAATACGCGCATGCTTACCTGAAATCAAATCATCAGGAATGTAAATATCGCTTCCTGGAGCGCGCCCCACAATGATGCTCGAGTTAATAGGCATCACTGTGCCCAAAAGTGAGCTAGGTCCCTGGGTAATCACGATGCTTAGCTGGGTAGATTTTTTTGACCTTGATCCGCTGCGCACAAGCCCAACCCCTGTTTTTATGGCAAAAAGCAGAAAAATATAGAGGAGTGCGACCAGTAGAATGCGACCTGCAAAAAGGATGACATCAATCATAAGATCTAGGCCATTCCACTAGTTTCATGATAGACAATAGTAGATACTCCCATGGTGATGCGATCCCCGTCATGTAGTTCGACTGCCGCAGTGATTCTATGATCGTTTACACTGGTGCCATTGGTAGATTCCAGATCACGAATCGACCAGCCCTCTCCATCCCAGAAAAATTCCGCATGCTGTCTAGACATGTTGGCATCAGCAAGGGGAAGGTCGCAGGTACTTTGGCGTCCTGTGATGTAGTTGCGATCAGAGCTCAAGGCGATCTCGCCCTGATCAGGCATGACGATGCTTCCTTTGCGAACGGCAGCGGCAGTAGTAGGAGCCGCCATAGCTGCAGGCATTGCTTGAGGCGCGTCAGCCCAAGGATCAACAGCAACCGCAGCAGCAGGCACTTCGGGTGCAAGAGCTTCAGGTGCAGCAAGTGGAGTATTTTTCTCTGCATTGTTAAAGCCGTCAGTGACACCAGGAACATGACCCAGCTCATCAAAGATTGCCTCAGGCGTCATTTGCTGTCCAATGATGTCAAATTTGCCTAAACGCTTCAAGGATTCGTCAATAGAGAAGCGTACTATAGGACGTGTCACAATCGAGTAATCACGCTCGCGTGCAAAAGCAAGCAGGTAGGTTTCCAGCTCTCCCTCAATAGTGGAAACGAGGTCACCCATGGTGTGTGCATCGCGCGGAGAAATAAAGACAAAGTACACGTTTGCAACGTACATTTTGTCGAGTCCCAGTTTGCGCGAGCGCGTCATTTCTTTTGACGCAGCCCGAGCAAGTTCTGCGGGTTGTACTGGCGACCTGAACATGGCTCCAAAGGTCCCTTCTACAACATTGCCGAGGCGCGCCTCGAACTCACCCAATAGATTTGCCACTGTGCTTACCAGCTCTCCCCTTAAGCGGAGCTTTGCCTAGCACGCTACTATTTAGCGTGGTGCTGTGCTTAGCTCTAGTCCCTGTCCCGTTTTGATCTTCGACCTGCGGCAAAAAGCAGGCCAAACAATATTCCAATTATAAAGACCCCAGCTGCTGCAGACGACACCAGCCACTGATTGTTACCGTCAAGTAGCAAAATCTGCGGTGCGAATGCGGCAAGCAAGCATACAGCTAGGGCAATTCCCATGATGATTTTAAAGGCCGCAGAAAAGATTTTGCCTAGGCACCCTGTAGTTGGAGGGTGTCCATGAGCTGAGCCACCACTAGCGCCCCCAGACCTCTGCCTGTCATCATGGTCATCTGGTTCATCACTGGTCAGATCAGGGATAAGCTTTTTAAGCTCTCGCTTTCCCGCTGTTGCAGCAGGTCTGTCCCCCAATTCAGGCAGTAACGCTTCAAGAAATTCTTTGACAGTGCCAAAACGTGCCTCAGGATTACGGGACAGTGCTCGCATAAAGATACCTTCAAGTACTACGTCGTCTAAATCAAGTAAGGCAACCTCGTCAGCTTCCTGTGCCTTGAGCATAGCATCAATAGTTTCTTTGCGTGCGACCTCTTCATAGTAGGGATATTCGTCAGAAAGTAGTTCATACATAACTGCAGCAAGCGCCCACTGATCAGTAGCCTCACAGACGTCATCGCCTGATAGCTGCTCTAAGGGCATATAACCGACCGTACCTGCGATAGCCTTGCCATGCTTTCCACTGCGCGTTCGCGAGAGTTGAGCCAGTCCAAAGTCTGCTAGCTCTACCTGCCCCTCATGATTGATGAGGATATTATGTGGCTTGACATCAAGGTGCAGAACTCCATTTTTGTGAGCAAAGATAAGGGCATCGGCAACTGCCTTAAGAATAGACGCAACTATTTCATCACTTAAGTAGCCGCTAGGAATATCTGCAAGCGTGATGCCATCAATGTCTTCCATGATTAGATAGGCAACACCACGCTCTTTGTCGATTTCAAAGTCGAACAAGGACACGATATTGGGATGCGAGAGCATAGCTGCAACGCGAGCTTCTTCAAGCCCTATGAGGGCTGCATCATTAAGCTTTTTAGTACTGAGCTTCGAGCCATCTTTCCCTGCAGTGGTAAGCAGGGGTAAAATCTTGATTGCCACACGCCTAGCAATACGCTCATCAAAAGCACGGTATACGCTGGCAAAGCCACCTGAACCTAGCTGCTCAAGCGTGCGATAGCGGTCAAGTATAAGGTCGTTTTTCTTCATACACTTCAGTATATAACGAGTTAGAGCGCACCAGACGCCCAATCTCAGCACTAGTTTTTCTGTGCGAAATGCTCACGTATCTTAAAGTACGCTGCGCTTCCGCACAGAAAAACTAGCACTAATCTTGAACACCTGGTGCACTCAAATATTTTTTGTAAAATTCCCTGATTCTGAATGCTCTAGAAAAGTTGAACATTTTTTCAAAAATTGTGTTGACAGGGGAGGGGGGTAGTCTGTAATATACATACATCATGTATGTAAGTGTTGTCTAGCAAAGGCAGCCAGCGACAAGCAAGAAAGGAGTGATCTCATGCCCAGAAATAAGTTCCCAGAGCAGACGCGTCAAAAGATTCTGGATGCTTCCCTGGAGTTGTTTATAGAAAAGGGTTATGAGAGCACGACCATTCTTGACATTGTTAACAATATGGACGGGCTTACCAGGGGTGCCTTTTACCATCACTTTAAGTCAAAAGAAGAAGTGCTTGATGCTATTTCTGAAAAGATTTTTTATGAGAACAACCCCTTTGAAAAGGTTCAGAACATAGAAGGACTAACGGGCCTTGAAAAACTGCAAAAAGCGATTTTTGACACTACAGCTGCCGCAGAGGTAGATGAGCGCTACAAGGAACTCATGCAGGCAACGGTAGGTCTGCTCGCAAGCCCTCACTTTCTAGGAAGCCAATTTAATTTTAACCGGGCAATCGCTGAAAAGTATATCCAGCCTCTTATGGAGGAAGGGATGGCAGACGGCTCTATTGCCCCTGGGAGTGCAAAATGGCTTGCAGAACTACTTTTACTGATGATGAATATTTGGTCAAACCCCAATATTTCGCCGGGCACTGCAGAAGAAACGGCAGAGAAGTTTATGCTCATCGCAGACATCTTTGACAAACTGGGCTGTCCGCTTTTTGACGAAAGCTCAATTGCAGCGGCAGAGATGGTTTACGACATACATTTTCCAGAAACGAACTTTGCAGACTTAGTTGAACAGATTGAAGGGAAGGAGTAGAGTCATGAAGCTGAATCTAGTAGGCATATCAGCGTGGTTGTTTTGCCGCACAGGGAAGATGGCAGGCAAAGATGTGTTCAGCACTTTTTTATTTACCGAAACTATCATACATGCTGTATGTATATAAATTTTAACAAGACAAAATAGTTGGAAACAAAGAGAGGGCAAGAAATGAAAAACAAAAATGAAAGCATGATTTCAGTAAAAGACTTAGAAAAATATTACCGCAGCAGGAAAGGCGACCACCATGTACTTAAAGGGGTTAACTTTGAAGTAGCGCCAGGCGATATTTTTTGTCTGCTGGGTTCAAACGGTGCGGGAAAAACAACGGCGGTAAACATCCTTGCTACCTTGGGCAAATCAGATGGTGGAAGTGCATTTGTCAATGGTTATGATGTTGCGACACAGCCAGACTATGTCAGAGCATCGATAAGCCTCACAGGACAGTATGCCGCAACAGATGAACTACTTACTGGCAGGGAAAATCTGCAGCTTATAGGAGAACTGCGACGCCTGCCTGATGTAAAGGCAGAGGCAAGTAGGCTACTGAAAGTCTTTCGCCTAGAAGACGCAGCGGACAAACCTGTCGCGGACTATTCTGGTGGGATGCGCCGCAGGGTTGATATTGCC
>Ga0123355_10018360_pt1 | contig 11088 bp, 5 predicted proteins | sample TergutEmb28metaG_3_FD_89872 | JGI IMG/M metagenome (GOLD analysis project Ga0123355, IMG submission 89872) | Embiratermes neotenicus P1 segment gut microbial communities from Petit-Saut dam, French Guiana - Emb289 P1 | ecosystem: Host-associated > Arthropoda: Insects > Digestive system > Gut ...
ACACACACACACACACACTAGTTCCACATACATACCATGAGAAAGGAGGAGGTATTTTCCTACAGGTGCGGTATTATTTGGAGTCTCATTGCTTTGACAAAGAAAACTTGAACATCTCTGACCTGGCAACTGTGTATGAGAGTTCCCAATTTTTATGAAGCACTATTTAACTGTTTCTATGCACAAGTAGTGTTTAATTAACACATAACTGCGAGTTTTGTCTAAAGTTGTTGTATTCATTATACACAATATTTATTGTGTATCATTTTTACCTGAAGCCAGGAATAAGATACAATCCATAAGTGGGTAAAGAAACTGAGTAGGTTACACCGAGCAGCAGCACTTATTCTTTCATTCTTTGGTTGCATACAAAGCCACAACAAAGCATTTATTATTACTATTATTATTATCATCATTTAAGTATACCTTAAAAAAATGACAACTGTGAACCATTTTCATTCATAACAAACCACCCACACTACCACCCAATGACTGGGAGATAAATATACCACAAATGGAATCACCAATCAGCAGTTGTATCATGATGCTGTGATCTACTGACATCATAAATAAGACAATCTGCAAAGTGAATTTAACTCTCATCTTGCCAAATAAACGAATGAGAGAAACTTTTCAAGTGCGTATAGCCTTCGCACTGCAAAGAGACATAAGATAAAGTTACAGTGAAATATAATTACATTACAATTGTGTGTTGCATTTAATTATACATGATTTTTAGCATGTTGTGTTGTTTCCTACAATGGTTAATCCTCCAACAGGTAGCACCTAGATCTCATCTGTAGTCACTCAGCTCTCATTCATTTCTGAAAAAATGCCACAAACATCAACATGAGAAGCTACCATGCATGGTCACTGCTCATACAGGTAACTCAATCGCTTCAAATCGGCAAACATTACTTCTTATACCACAGTCATGGTCAGTTACTTCTACTTTGCCACAAATATCTTTACATGTACAGACCCTGTAGCAAAACAACTACCCCTGCAGCCCGACCATTTGTATCCTGGCAGCAAGCTTTATGAACAGTTAATACTATCAATTTGCAAGATTATGATTTCCTTTATTACTTGATTTGTTCACTGTCAATATACAAATATTGTTAACTGCCACTTTGGAACAACACAAATTATAGTAGCAAATGTTAACCCTGTACTATATTGAAGATTTCTGGGGACACCTATTGCCAGGAATTAAACTCAGTTTTCAATCAAGGGTCCAAACGAGTTAACATCAATGGTCCAAATTACTTAACATCAGTACAGTACCATTTATGCAATTGAATCAACGTAAGGAATTACAAAATAAATTAATCACTTTCTCTCTTCAAGTGACATTTACTTATAGAGACACTCCAGATGAAAAGACTTTATACACTCTTGTGAAGAGTGATCTGAGTAGAATGTGTGGCTAGCATAAAACAATGTCCCTGCGTATCATCTAACCCACAATAATCACAACTCACTCATTCATACCTCTGTTGCCACCTGCCATGATCTTCTTTTTTCTCATCTCTTCATCAGATATGAGCCTACCATAAGCCCCAGGCACCCCGGAATTTGTTCGCAAGCCACCTGGAGCTCCCAGATGGGTGTGGTGTTGTCCTGCACGGATTGGCTTTGCTGTTCAACAAACAACATTTTCAACTTCTTATATGAACCATGAGTTCCAACTACAACAAAATTTCTCAGTAATCTGGGAGAAGTCAAGTAACTGTAATAATTCAAGAAACCAAGCCCCAAAAGACTACAGTTTTAACATAAATTTGCATCAAAGGCAGTAATATAAACGTATTCTATCTTGTTACGCCCTAGTCATTATATGAAGACAATCTTGGTACGCCCTAGTCATTATATGAAGACTCATTCTGTTGGGATTTATGATAAATAGGTTTTGCTTCATATCTGCAACCTTTGAAGAAAATTCCCAGTCAGCTGAAAATATTCACTCTAGTGCTGACACCACTAACCTATCTGTGCACTAGGTCCTCTCCTGGCCAAGTTCTTTTGCCGCACAGCCTCCTTTATGCGATCCACTTCATATTGGTAGCGCTTCCTGTCCTTCATAGCACCCTCCTTAGCATCCTTTAATGCAGACTCCAATGCCTGTCAAATAACATTAAATGCTAATTACATTTGCAGATCTGAACCTTAATAAGCAAGTTTTACACTCAGTCACTGGGGTCTGAACTGCCTTCTTTACCTCCTTGTCTCTAAAACAGAACAAGCAGGAAAATTAGTTGAACAAAGAATGAAGGCATCACTGTCCTAATACAAAAATGCAGAAATATCATGATTCTTGACATGACTTCAAGCTTCCCTGGGGATGAAAGTATTGAATTATTCTTGTGCAACCAGAGGCATCACTCAGAGATAAGTCCAACATTCTGGAGGCCTGCTCTAAAACTGCTCTCAGGGAAGGTAAAGGTAGGGGTCACCCCATAACATGCCACTGGAGGCACTGAGGAGGAAGCAAAGGCACAGCTCTACCCATGCTTAACTTTGGTGCTAAATTGGAGTGTGTGGTCAATGCCATGTTCTGGTCACTTTACCCCGGGGAAGGAGACCCAGCACCGATTGTACATTAGGCTGGGTGGGCCTTGGGGACAGGCTAGATGGGTGCAGAAAATCTTACCCCCACCATGGTTCAAACCTTGAATAATCTAGCCCATTATGACAACCTAACAAGGCTTTCCTAAGTATGTCGATATTCAGGTATCATATCCAGCTTGGGATGAAACCATATCTATACTGAATACGCAGACAGTTGGATGGCTTCAATCAAAAGTCTCTAATGCTTGAGCCAGTATAATACTTCCTTCAAATTTACTGTGTGGCCCATTTCTACGGTATGTTTTGCCTGCTTGGACATACCTTGATGGTAGATGGAACATACCACACAGGCCATATAAACATGCACATCACACACACTTCTACCATTGAGGTAAGCATACAGAAGAACAGACTAATATAGGAAAGTGCCACAGATTGAATTTCAGAGAAATGGTTATACTACCTACAGGAAAGGGGTACATGGACTGAATCTCATGAAACAAACCAACGATATCCATCTACTCTACCATACCTTCAACAGGTAGCAGTCTCATCCCTAGCCAAGCATGCTATCCACTCACCAAAACACTCAAGAAAGCATGGTTAGGCTGTCAGAGGAAATAAAACAACATCCACATGGGGGATGGCTGAATGGGGAGCTAGGTTATGCAACATTCTGACACCACACGAACTGGAATGTTTACTGTACTTCAGATGACAGAGTGTAGCATCTTGCAGCTGTTCACCTTCAAACAACTTATCTGATTAAGGAAGGTTGATTTGTAAAATTCAGAGACTAGTATGTATTTGATTGCACTCACTGCTGTGGGGCTTTGATAGTATGTTACAACAACGCTTTACCAATACACCATTCTCTAGGGACAGAAAGACAGATCTCTCCAAGTCTGAACAAACGTGGTCCTCCAAGATTTTATCTGTTGTTTTCATGTTCAGTCAATTTATTCAAATACTGCAGCATGTTAGATGGTAAGTTAGTTAGTCAGACAGTTAGTTAGTTAGTTAGTTAGTTAGTTAGTCAGTCAATAAGTTAAACTCTTGCGCACAAACAGAACCAGAGAATTCAGAACCTACCTTGACCCTCTCCATTGTTGCACGCAACCTCTTCTCCAGTTTCGGCAACTCACATCTGAGATCTGCATTATCTCGCACCAGTTGTTTGTGAACTTTTGTCAGTTGGTCCAAATTGTTCTCAAGGAAACTAATCTTCTGTTTCTGTGCTAATGAGCCTCCATCATCCTCATTGTCTTCAGCATTTACAGACTAGAACAATCAAGCATACATCACTATACACTGCACATCTCCTACAGAACATAATATATTCCAAACAAAACTAAAGTATCTTGTCTTCTGCAGCTGGCACAATACTTTTAACTTTTAAATCACATCACATTTCCACAATGAAATACACCAAATAAAATGTGTTGGTATTTTTGTCATTCCCATTAGATCATGTTTGTACAACCCACCCTGCTCTTTAGTCGGTTTGCATGTTTTCCTTCCAGGGAATCTAAGTGTTTTAAGTGGTGGAACAGTAATTTTATAAACAACTAGACATTATTAATATTATTTATATTATTTCACGAATGTTAGAATTTACAGATGTGTTGGATGTATGGATGCACCTTTGAAAAATGTATGCACTACTATCCTTGGTATCACATGCACAACTTGTCACTTCCAGGGTATAAAACAGACTCCTGCTTGCATTAGGTTTTCAAAACTCATAAGCTCCAATTCATCTCCCCTTAAACATTCTTACTGTTCCTAATTGGCCAAATGTTAAATTTCACTGCTTCCTAATAGGTCCAAAAGTCAAAATTTTGAATACTTTAACTCCATTGGCTCCCATTTATGTAGCATTGTTTCATTGTTGTCACCCATGTGAACTCCTTCACTCGTCTTAGTGATTTCTCTTAATGTGCAAGCGTGCCTAATATTGTAAATCTTCCTAGCAAGATTTAAGATGTCCAAAAGTTGTCAAAGTTTACAATGTCAATTGTTCCAAAACATTTTCTAATCCACCAAGTTTGACACTGACAAACATCGAAACTGCTAGCTCACTATACCCACCATAAAACTCTCTGTCCCTGTAAGCTGCTATACAGACTCCTTACAATTTCCCTTCCATCATAAACCAAATTACTAATTTTCAACAAATCTGACCTATCTACCAAATGTACAATTTTGACACTTAATAAAGGATTTAAACTCCATATACCAGTTATATTTTGAAGTGAACACACAATTCAACAATCACAGTTTGTACCATGAACATACAACTTATTTACCAAAAAGGATTTCATTACTGTGATAGCATACCTGTGGTCCAACTGACCAACTGATGCTAAAATAACAACTCAAATGTAAACCTTAACAGAAACAGACCAAGTACCTACAGTGTCCTTTTTAAGGCAAAGAATGTACTTTTTTAAATTTACACATACCTTCTTAATCCTGGCTTGGAGGTCCTGGACAAACAGTTTCCTGAGATTGTGGAGTGTCTGAAGTTCTTTTGCTACAGTATCTTCCAACCCCTTAAGGTCTTTTCGTGCCTGCTCCCGTCTCTCATTTGTGAGACTATATGAATAAAAAATACAGAATAAAATTACAAATTTAATCAAAACAAAACTAAGATTACATTAAATACGCATGTCTTTTAAGTATTTCTTCCAATCTCTATATGCTTTCAACAAGTACAATAACACCCATTTAGCAAACAAAATATAATGTGCATACAATATGATGTTTTCAAATATAAAATTTCTAGCTCTTGCATACTGCATCTACTGAGAAGATCTCCCATATTCTGGAAGTGAAGACAAATTTCTTACTCTACAAATGTGATGGAAGTCATCACTCAGTACATTAAGTAATTCAGTAACAGTAAAGTACTGCAATTGATTTCCATAGCATAAACATTCAGCTACAGGGTTACACTACCTGTTAGTTCAGATCAGTATGTCCATATAACACTTTCTCAGGTTAAAAAGATAATAACAGATAATAAGACAATGTAGACCAACATCACCTAAGAATGACACAAACTGTATAGAAATGTCTTCATTAACCAACCAATTTAGCAACAATAAGCAATTACTGGAACCTGTAAATAATCACCCACTCAGATTTTAACAGCAGATGACCTAAAATTCATGACAACTGCCATATTGAATATACGTACATTAGCTCTTGCAGTTTGTTGCTCTTATCATTCTCTTCTTGTTTGAGCCTCTCATAGTCCTGCTGCATCTGCTGATGGGCCAGGGTGTATTTCTGGTTCAAACTACAAACACAAAAAGTCCTCACATTACACATGTCTAAAAGTCACATTTTATGGCTGTGACATACACATTCCCTTGCCTTGGTTTTTATTATGGATGAAACAAAACTTCCTGAGATGATAATACTTTTCTTGTGGTCAATAAGAAGAGAAACACAGTAACACTTGGATTTTACATTCTGTATGTCTACATTTCCCTTCAAGCTATGCACGTTTGTTATTGGTCTCAACAAAACCTCCACTGGAACAATGCTATATTTTCCTGGAAGGTATGTGCCTTCTTTCCAATTCCACAATTATTCAAGCAAATTAGAAATAAACTGGCCTGTTGCTGTCACTGTACTTTCAATTAGAGAACAGTAAAAAAACTGATTGTCAGTTATAATTTACTATCTCTGTACGTGCACTCACTATTATATGGCTTCAAGGCTCCATTAGCGCACTGCAGCCACTTGGTACCTCACCCCACCTTGCAGCAATATCTATTTATGTGCTGCAGTGGCCTACTGTATTTATTTCCCTATAGAAAGCAGTGGTGAAGTCAACCAATCAAAGACTAGATGTACGAAATTTAATGCACATATTTTAATGAGTAGTTCACACCTCACAATATACTGACAGAGAATATTTTCTTGTGAATTATCATTATGACAGAATTAATTTTGCGTGTTTAATTTAAACACACACAAAAATATTAATTTAATTGATTTTACTTTCATTTTAAATGGTCCCTTCAGAAATATAAAAATCCTAGTTCTGATGTACTTAAATTATGGGTACAGTTGGTTCGAAAAACACAACAGGCATACGCAAAACTCATGCTGAGTTACATAAAGCAACCTTACACTATACGCAGTGTCATAAATTTAACTTCTGAACATAATTCCAAGGCATCCAATAAACATCACAATTACTAAACTGACACATATATAGTGCATTTTCCAATGCCGCTCTTTCTTTAAATCTTAGCAAATGTCCTTTTACATCCTACATTTCTGATATGGTCAGAGCACTGTTTCATTTAAATTCTGTTTTCCCTTTCAGAAGAAAATGTTGTAGATTCAATTTTTTAAATACCTGCTATATCAACTGCGAATGCATGTAGGAAAACACTCCTGAAAATTCATTTTATATATTTAAGCTAAAAGAAATGTGCTGCAACTTTAAGACATGTTGCATAATCTTGGCCTTGTTTTTCATTAAATGTCATTTATTCCAAAATTCTCTCTTTTTCTGTTCAAATAATACTCACATTTTACATAAGTCAGGTACTAAAATTTAGACACCTTACCTGGTCAGCTAAAGGTTAACGGAACAGCACTGTCCTGTCTGGCCATAAAAATTTAAGAAAATACCCTTCAGGCAATGACTATGCATGTCACCAGATAACAGTATGATGCCCAGTTAGCTGTGCCCACTAAACAGATTTGATTTCTACCTCTAAAAGAGCTACATAACGGCTAGCATCTAATGGACACAGTACATATGAAATATTGTTTCCTTAAACACAACAACAAGATGGGAAATGTGCCATGTATGTGTCAGTTTAATAGTGTAACTTCATAAACACTGAGCAATTCATTAGGATCAATTACATCATATTTATTTAACCCAAACAAAAATTTACCTCCCATCACTTTGATTTAAATTGCAGATTCAATATGCAGCAGTTCAACGTTGTAAAAGCGAAATTCATACTCAAAGTAATGTTTCATTACTGAATAGATCCAACGCCAAAAACGAAACTTAAAGTCAAGCAACAAAGATAGAAAGCAAAAATATCAAGAGCACAAAGCTTAAAAAAAAAAACAAAAGAAAATGGCAGCCACCATTCTACATAAGTAAGTTACTCTGATTGCATTTTCAGCTTAGTTTGTGATTAACTTCACCTGCACAGTTTTGAAATTAAGAAATTAATTACAATGAAACACAACATATGTGCACCTGGACACAAATGTTAACAAAAAAACTCCAATGGTGATCATAAAAATTTATGAATATCAACCATTATGCTGCTGATACAATACACAATATTCTCCATATTAGGATAAACTTTCCCATATTGTTCAAGAGCATAATGGCTAAGTACTCAGATGGTGTTCTACTAAGTTCATATTCTTTGAAAAGAAAACTAGGAACAATGCAAATACCCCACTTACCGAGAAAAAAGCCAGCCCAGCACACTTAATGAATGCACAAGAAAACAGCACTAACAATCTCAACACAACCACCTTCAAATCTGCTGACCTAATTGAAAAGTAGCCTAAAATTCCCAACAGATGCATATAAAAGCTGCATCCTTGCTTCAACAACCCTCACGAACATCACACACTTACTTCTGAGGATAAGTGTCTTGTTCTTGTTGACATTAACTTTTTAACAATTACTTCATGATGCAATGCAATCTTCAAGTAACCATGAGCCTCTACTCATTCAATGATGAGCCTGTGCTTTGAAACTTCACCTCTTCTATAAACTGCATATGAAACGTAGATTCACATATACTTTATGCTGTCCATACTCACGTGCGTTAGTTTGTAATGGGCTCTCTTCTTCAACCCGGCAGTTTAATCCGATATATTCCACAGCAACACTAAACTATGCTTCAAGTTTAAAAAAAAAAAACACATCCAGCAATACACACACTGCTGCATCTGACACACAATGTGTCAGTCAGAAAGCAACAGACTGACAAAACTTCACACAAGAGTAGAAAATTTACCTGATGTGCTGTGTATATCTTTTTTATTTGTACAATTTATTTATTGATATATTCATTTAGTAGCGACTAGACTAATAACAAGTACTGAATCTGCACTGCAGCGACACACAGACGATGTGGCACACCTAACCCTATGACCCAGAATAACACCCATACTGCAGTAGATACGAGACCATGATGAAGTTTATTCACAGGTGCAAGTAATAAAGTCACTATTTTAGAATGATGGGGATAAAAACAAAAACCTACCAAGTCTCAAAAGAAATCTCGAACAGAAAATTTCTTAAAAACATGTGCAGCCAAAAGTTACTGTCCAATTTAACAGAATCTGAACTCAATGTACTGCACATGGCTCATATAACACACGTGCATGCACAAAACACACACACATCAATTTTGGTGACTTACTCTTTCAGCTCACTGATGGATCCCTGCTTCTCCATAATTTCATCTCGAAGAGCCGCCACCTGCTTCTGGTGGGCATCACGAAGTTGATCCATTTGAACTTCCAGGGCTACTCGCATCTTATTTGCTTGCTCTTTTTCTTCTGCCTTTTCCTTACTGGATACAGCATGAACTTGTTCTGAACACACATACAGCGAATCAGTTCACTGGTGTCAAATGTGATAATTATTTCTTACCCAGCAAAATTCCTTTCATCAGAAAAGATATACACAACATACCGCTGGTACATGGTTTTAGCTCCCTCACTTTTACAACAAAACAGCATTTAACACTATAAACACAATCAGTTTAAAAGGTACAGCAGCTGATTTTCCCTGCTGGAATGCGTAATCATAAAAATTGAAAAAGGTCTACAGTAACAAAATGTATTAATATTTCTTTGAAAACAGTGAGTTTACATTGACATCTGTAATGTAGTGAAATCTGAGATAATCTTTGGGTATAATATGGAGAAGATACTTCTCATAAATTAAGCTTTAACATTGGATGAACTTCATATATAATGAAATTTCACACTTTTGTGGTGAAGTAGACACTGCTTGTTGAAACGTAATTGTTGTGACATAACCGAAATGCAAGGTGTTTGCTGATGTCCAGATACCAAGAAGATCGCAAATCTAGACCGAGGTCAAACAAACAGTACAACATACCAACAACAAGGACAGTTATTGTTCCAAAGAGAAACAACAAAATAATTTAACAGAGTATGGCAGAAAAACAAAACACTTCAGGTGTAAAAAGGTAGGGTGCAAAGCATCATAAGAGGAATCACTTGCAGAGGTAATAGAAGTGGACTGCTGAGTGCGTTACTATCTTCAGATAGAACCTCACAGCCATGAGGCCCAATGCCGTGTTGATATTATGCACCTTCGTTTTGCACCTGCAAGGTGGGATGGTTATTTTTGAGATGACCAAGGTCTATGGTAGTTCCGGTCAGTGATGAAATCTGAGACTTCAGGAATTGTCAAACTATGGATGTAGGCAACACCGCCCCTTCCAAGTTTTTTGTAATATATTTTCTGTTTCATTTTTGGAATTAACTTATACAAGGTTGTTCCCTTTCTCTCACTGAACCCCAAGCCCCGTGCCTAGTAAGAAAAGTAATTCTAGGGACTGATCTCTCACAGTACCTAAAATATTCGTTATTATGCACACAAGAGATGGTGGCATGCTGGTGGATTAGGTCCACAGACTCCGAGTTCGAGTACCTAATTCCCCTCCATAGCATCGCAGGGTATAATGTTCTTAGACTAGCCCACATTACTGAAGGTGTGGGCCCTTGTGACACAACAATATCTAATTTTAGATGGTCCTCAGACAGCCTAATGAACAAATGGATACCTCTGTTTGTAAGCCACAGAGATTCCACTATACATCTTAAAAAATGTATCCTTCTCTTTGTATTTCCATAATAATTTTCACACACTGTGAAATACCTAGTCCCCCCCCCAAAAAAGTAAAAAAGAATACCAAAATGGAGGACAATCAGCATGGGAACAAACTGTCAAATTTCATCACATGAACCAATGCTGTGAATGTGCAACCACAACCACCACATAAACATGAACTGTTTAACAATAGGAATGCACTATGAGACATCTGGAGTTGCCTTCTTCTGGGATATGACCCAAAAAATGGAGATAGCATATTCCTCCAAAATGTTGGTACCTATCTCCCAAGCAACACAAAATCACATTCCACAACAAAGCACTCTCCTCAATTTGATAATCGTAGTTCTTGGAAGCACTCTGAACAAAGCAGGCTATTAAAGTTATGCGTACACAAACAGTATCAAAATATCAACTCTCGACTGGACAATGTTCTACCTTCCAGCCAATAAATACTGCTTGATGGCTTCACATTAACCCTTTCCCCGTTCAATTTAAATCGCTAGTGCCTGGGCAGAAGAGCCGAGTTTTTTCATGGGACATTTAAATTTACGTACTATACCAGGAACGCTTTAGAGCGTTTAGAGGGGGAGGGGACTTTTAAATCCCGAGCGCTTTGGAGCGTTAGGGAGGGGAAAGGG
>Ga0123355_10018361_pt1 | contig 11088 bp, 8 predicted proteins | sample TergutEmb28metaG_3_FD_89872 | JGI IMG/M metagenome (GOLD analysis project Ga0123355, IMG submission 89872) | Embiratermes neotenicus P1 segment gut microbial communities from Petit-Saut dam, French Guiana - Emb289 P1 | ecosystem: Host-associated > Arthropoda: Insects > Digestive system > Gut ...
ACATACATACATACATACATACATACATACATACATACATACAAACAAACATACGTAACCGTACACATGCCTACTCTTCAGTTCACAGTACGGCAGTGCCCTTGGGTGCTGACACATCAGCATTCCGCGCACAAGGGTGTAATAGGGTCAAGGAACCACGAGTCAAACGACCTGCTCTGCCTCGCAGAGTATTCACTACGCAATTCCATGACGGCAGTACTGAATCACCAAATTTTTCCCCATCCCCGTCGCAGACTCATCAACACACACACCTTTCCAAGAAGATCCCCCCTCAAACATATCTCCGCCAAAGACCATGCTTCTCAGTCTGAATCACACGTGCAAACAAGGTAGCAGTAAGCTTATAGCACAGCGAGTCGTGTTACAGCTGCCCTGTTGTTCCGTACGAACTGTTTCTACCAGATATCCCTGTCAACTCCTACCAGCACAATTAAAAAAAGTAAATCAGTCCCATTACAGGCCCGAGGTGCCCAGAGGGTTCCGGGAAGTAAAGGTTCCCAGATTACGTGACAATGGCCCAGGTTGGTGGTAAGAATAACAGCCTTACGCACCGGCCGCTTTTTACCCCCAGGAAATACTGCTGGTACTCATTTCTGTTAGAGGCTGAGTCGACCCCTGGGCCATAGTGCGATCGGAAGGATTTTATGTCAATGAAAAATTCCAGTGATACCATCTGGAATCGAACCAGCGACCTTCCGATTTTTTGCACAGCACATTAACCACTGTGCTACCGCGGTCCCCCCCCCCCCGGAGGGCAATGCCACAGTAAAGTGGGTGCTGTCACGCCTGAAGGTAAGAAACGATTAAAGATGAACGAATGTAATCACCATGTTTCACGTTCTTACACGTGTCACACAACCCTAAATTGTAACTCCACTGCAGCCTATTTCCACAACTCAAATAAAGCCATCGTCATATGAAATACACAGTGTTCCCTGTTTACGTCATAAAAGCATACAGAAGAAACACACGTAATGGAACATTCACTCTTAACCTCGACACTAGATCCACGTGGGTCACTTCACGCACGGGCCGCTTTACCCCCGGGAGAGAACCCTAGTGCCCACTGAATTGGAAACTCGGTTAGCCCCACAGCGGGTGCGCACGATTTGAAAAAGAGAAAAATTTCTTGCCCGTGACGGGATTCGAAACCCGGACTATCCAGTCCATAGCCTAGTCACTCTACTGATCACGCTATCTGGACTTGTTGATGTGAAAAAAACACAGGGTATTATTAAATAGTATCAGGTTGCGAATAATGTAACAAAGTTCATATACGTTTACTTCATTTGTATATTTAAACACATCCCAAAATTACGAACGTAAAATTAAATGACAGAGCTACGTAGCTTAACCCGATACTTTGAACGCATATTATGGAATAACACGCGGCTGCAATACTCCCTGTTGTCCATACAAACAAACAAAAACAAGATTACAGTCCCAAATAACAACTCGTGAGACTGCACAATCGCAGTGTCATGGCAGCAGCGTTACAGTTTTGCTTTCCTTCCACTACGCTGCGCCACTATACAGACGGCAAACCGTGGCAATCCTTACAAGACGCAAATTAACGTAATACCCGAACTTTCTCACATTCTATGCACCGTTTACTGATGACATTCAAAACCCGCATTACGCCCAGTCAGTACCTGTGTGTGTGTATGTATGTATGTATGTATATATATATATATATATACACACACACACACACACACATACATATACATGCGCGCGCGCGCGGTTCTGAGAACAACCAGCCGCTAATTTTCTCAACAGCATAAACCGACTGGCCTTTGCAATGCACACACAGATACGACCTTTTTTCCCCCAATACATATTATACTTTGGGTTTCAAATGCGGTCGGGATGGCGTACTCGCTATAGCGACTTGCTACGGGCTTGACGATTCGGGGTTTGAACCCCGGTGGGAGCGCGACTTTACGCACCCGTCCATACCTGCCCCGAAGCCCACCCAGCCTTCTGAACCAGCCCATTTCCCGGGAGTAAAGCGGCCGAGGAGGTGGCGTTGACACCCTTCTAATGCCGAGGCTAAAGAAAGGGTAAAGCCCCCGCTACTGTGCCTTCATGGCATGTAATCGGATGAACATTTTACCCTCTGTTTCCAAAAGGTTAATTCACTGATAACCATATTACCATTCGTGGGTCGGGTAGCTCAGTCGGTATAGCGGCTGGCTACGGGCTGGACGGTCCGGTGTTCGAATCCCGGTGGGGGGCGAGATTTTCCCCACCTGTCCAGACCGGCCCTGGGGCCCACCCAGCCTCCTGTACAATGGGTACCGGGTCTTTCCCGGGTGTAAAAGCGGCCGAGGCGTGACGCTGTCCCCTCACCACCTTCTAGTGGCGTGGTCAAGAAAGAGTAGATATACCTCTACTCCCCCTATGGGCCGTACGGCCTGTACAGAACCTCAGTGCCTGTACAAAGGTGACCTTTACCTTTATATTACCATTCATATCAGCATTATTACCTCTCACTCTCAAGATGTCGTGCCGGACAACAGCAAACTGCACAATTAACACAGGAAATAAGCAACGAAACAGCAAATCTATTAAAAAGCTTTTTTTTTTAACACATTTATCGGTTAAACATTCATCCGCGATTGTCTGGGGTAATAAATAAGAACCCGTTACTTATTCAACCATATAACGTATCTGTATTCTACGCATCGCGCGGGCCAACTGGCGGCGGCGATTACTCAATGAACTGTCAGGCAATTCCGCGAGGTCACGGCAGACGCGTCTAAAAATAGCCAGGCATAAGGTAAATTCCACAGGAACTGGAATGCTCACTGGCTACATGCAGCCTGTGCACGCCCCATAGCGTAATCGCGGTCATGGAACCACTGGCTAAGTCCTCAGAGACCGACACACACACACACACACACGTTACATCAACTGCTGTGGTTTGCTGCTGTAAAGCTTTATTGCAAACATAAGTAGAATGGGAAAGAATAACTCCATGGGGCAGAGTACTTCTTCGGAAACAAAAAGCTCCTCAGCTAGACAAATTCCTTGCAGAAGTGTTAGGAATTCTCCCCTGCAAACCAATCACTTTTTAAAAGAGGTTAAGGAAAGCGATAACTGAGTTGAATTAAAAGGAAGTAAAGTGTGCTGGAAATCATCGAAAAGTGGAGAGAAGCGGCGTACAGGGAAGTGAAAAGTCTAAAGTTATTTGTAGCGAAGTGCAATAAAGTGAAGTGAAGTGAACGAAGCAAAGTGAAGTGGAATGCGGTGAAGTGAAGTGCAGTATAGGGTGGAAGGGGGAGGAACGAGTCTTTATGGAGAAGGTTTATAGGAGTAGTAAGTGATGAGAAGTGAAAGACTGGGGTGAAAGCGCGAGCGAACTAATGATTGTAAATAAAATAAAAAATTAAAAATTAAAAAAAACATAAAAAAAACATTACAAAAAACTGTACACAGTACTCTCTTGCTTGGGTGTTTTTACCTTTTGTACATGTTGTATTCTAATTTGTCTCGGGTGTTTTATTCCTAGTTTTAAGTTGTCTTTTGGTAATTGTTGTTGGTTGGCCGTGTGTATTGTTGTAGTTGACTTGTGTGTGTTGTTATCTTATGTGTATTTGTTGTACTGTGTGTGTGTGTTTTTTTTTAACTTTAAATGCCGGACTGCTGGCTACAGGTCAGTACTCGGAAGGTCCTGCGACCGGCCATCTCGACACAGGTTTTTCTTGTTTTCTCTGTGCCTAAAAGCAAATACTGAGATGGTTCCCAAGATTCCAAGTTGCCACTACATGCTTCTCTTGTAGCCCTCCCGACTTAAATTTAGTAGTAATCAATTTCATGTTTTGTTTACATGTAAAATAACCACTGTCACCGGGTGACAACCCAATTGCAGTAAATAAATATTACTATTATTATTAATGGAATCTGAAGGTTCATTACCGCGTTTACAACAGCCCATCAGCTGTGTGGCTCGTAAGCCAGATCAATCCAGTGCACAAAAACCACCACACTTCACATGGGTAAGACAAGAAATATTAAAACGAACTGATCGGATTTTGGAAATAAAAAAAAAAAACTTCTGTCACTGTGGCGTGGATGGGATGTACGTTCGCACTAGAGATTACGAAGCTATCTGCATGTGGTACGTAAGGATATGATCAAATATACGCTCCGATTACTTACAACTCTGCCTTCACATCTGATGGTTTTCGGGCGTGTATAGGACAACACACAACCACAGTAACACTCACACAGTGTTCAGGTAACACGCGGGACACACGGTAGAAGCCAGATGAAATGTGATGCGCACGCGCAGAAACCAGATTTCGTCTTTCGGCGAAACTGACGAGTCCAATTAAATCGGCGGGGGCGACAGTTCAGTCGACTACTGGCAGCCGAGGTGTGCGCATCAGCGGTAGTACAGCACGTTCGAAACGTGAAGGCACACGCGCAAAAACCAGATTTGGTCTTTTAGCGAAACGGACGAGTCCATTTAAATCGGCGGGGGTGTCAGTTCAGTCGACTACTGGCAGTCGAGGAGTACGGATCAGTGGACAGTGATTGTATAGACCGTGTTCCGACGTACAGAGCAAGGCCGCTGGCTACCCACTCCATTCGCACTTTCCCTTTCACTTCCCCTCCCGTGCGTCACGGTGTGCCATCAGGTTCAGAAAGCGCTATAATGCTGGATACACCATGTTCCGAGGTAGTGTTAAGAGTACTGGCTACCCACTCTATTCACCAGTTTCCCCTTCACTTCCCCTCCCGTGCGTCACCGTGTGCCATCACATTTCAACTGGAGTCTACTACAAACATGTTAACATCCACGCCTAAGTGCTTACTGCCATAAGATCGAATTTTAAGCACCGTACCTGTTCAGAGCAAGTCGAACAGTATCTATGCTGTGAGTGATTGTAGGCTTTCGCCGCGAGGCAGATGATAACTGCATTCTTCTGGGTTGTTACGCGGCGAGTAGCGGTCATTTACCGACGTTTCGGGACAACCTATCGATACCATTTTCTGGGAGTCAAGAGCCCAAAAACCCTGAAGATGGGACCGATAGGTCCTGCCGAAACGTCGGCAAGAGATTACAGCTATTCGCTGCGTAACGACCCCGAAGAATGCAGTTTTCAGTAACTATGCTCTTCATTAACAGTTTGTTGGAACGAAACATTCACCTATTTCTCACCTCACAAAACGCTACAAGTAACAAGACGAAATCTACAGGGTGTCCCAGGAGGAAATGTCAGTATTATGGGAGGTCAAAGTATGAGTCATTCTAAGCAAAAATGTTTACATGAACGTGTGTCCTATTTCGAACGGTTTCCGAGATAGAGCTATCTGAATGTACAACCGCAAAACTGTTCATAAGAAAGAGTTATTACGTGTACGTACTGTTTCTAATACCGGTATTTATTGTTCAAGTGACAGAGTTGGTACATTTTATAATAAACGTTCGAAAATTCCACCGTCAACATCAATGCACTTTGCAACTCGTGTGAAGACATGGCGTGTTGTTCGTCTGAGTGAGTCTTGGCGTTCCTTTATGCAGGCGATAACATCCAGTATATTAACGAGCAGTTCGTCTCCTGGGACACCCTGTATAATTTTAAGGTACTTTTGCGGATTTAATAGCCTTTGAAATTCCGGTGATTAGACGCTGAGCGATTTTTTGGGTCACTCTTCCCGGGGAAAAAAGCGTTTTACAAAGCGGAGAATACGGTATTTATACAGGTTCCGCATGTGGCAATTTAGTATCGCAAAATTTTGGTAACTCTGCACATGTTAGGAAGGACCACTGTTGACTGCCTAAACCTTTAGGCACCATGCATCCTATATATAGGACAGGCGTACCGCCACTCCCCAGAGTACGCTTTTTATATATTTAGTCAACAAATACATTTAATTATTTTTTTTTAGACTTTCTCTCGCCATCTTCGTTTATTCCTCCACGAAATGTCGTGTATTTCCTAAAGCTAATCCTTCTTGGTTCATAAAATATTCACATTTTACATAAATGGTGTGCTAAACTGTAAATTTTCAGCTCCAGGGCCAAAGGGTTAAACTTGATGAACTGTACATATCAGATATGTAACCGCCAGTATTTAAATTTGCCTACGTAGAAAACAAGAAGAATTACCTAACACATACGTATCAGATATAACGTGTCTTACGTCCATCTCTACAACTGTACACCAGGATTAATTCCACAAAGTCTCCAGCCTCCGGCACAGGTAACGGCTGATGCCGCAAGACGGGAGAGTGCGCGAAGTCATATGCGCGTTGATCAGTGTGTCTGCAGCTAGAGCGGTGGGGGTGCTAGCGTAGCAGCTGCAATCACATAACTGAGGTATGAGGGCCGTGAGGTTTGTGTGGCTCGCAATGAGGGCTGTCATGTAAAATAACTGGGACTTTGTGGACGTAATCATACTACTTTAAACCACTTTCGGCTCCAAAAAATATCTGGCGAGTAATGCAGATTGAACGGAGTTTAACACCGATGCGCGACATTATGAACGGTATGCATTATTTTCGGCCGACTTTACGGACAACTTGGACGTGTCGACAAAATTTCGTGAAACTTCCCAATATGAACCTTCACGAGAAGCCGTTCAAGCTTTTCCCAAGTTACGTCATACATACAGACGTCCGGAACAGGCACTCCGCAAAGTTGTGAACGCACCTTGAGAAACGATATGTCGGAATGCTGATAGGATTCAACTGCCCCGCGATAGGGTACACGGTTCTCGCATGCATGGTAATGAACTTCGAGTTCCACAAGAGGAAAAGAAATTCCGCGACCAGCAGTCTACCGGCTTTCCTCAACAACTATACTCCACCGGGCAGTTACAGCAACAGGCCACATGCCTGTATACATACAGGCGCACAGGTCACTTCACACTGGATGCTTAGCATACTGCCTCTAGTGTCACGTGACTTGTCGCTACGCTGTATTTTAATGGATCTCATGAAGGTGGGCCAATACTCACAGGAGACAAAAACGCACGCTCACGATATAAATTACAATTACGCAAACATGAAACGGATCTTCATACGTAAGTTACATTATACCAGGCCTGAGTTAAGCCACAACAAATTTAAGCTGCGCCCCCTCTGAAAGCAGAGTGTTACGTCAGAAGTACGACAGTACCGTCTACCGCATTACGGCGAACAGGGGTGGCCGGGCTCACTACGCCAGCCAACTTAAGACAACAGCAGCCATACGTCAATAAATTCTTTCCCTTATTTGATGATGACTGCTTTACTTCTGTGCAACAAAGTACAACAGGTTAGTATCAGTTATGAGTTCCTTCCTACTGTTGTCTTTTAAAACACCGTTCGAAGTCAGCGTTCAGTACATACACACTACCGGCGTTGTATTTTTTTACGGGCGCGTTTCGCCAAAGGTGTTGTGGCCACCCCTGGTCTATAACCTGAATAATACAGAACAGGTTGCGACGCAGCGCGTCCGGAATTTCGCGCCGACTGACTCCACCACAAAATTTCTTCATGAACATCTTGACGAAAAAGTACCTTCATGAAATTTCACCTGCCTTGTATGTCCCGTAACTAGCACTATCAGGGACAAAACTCAGCGCGCTGCCTTATCGTGTTCGAACGTCAATTCATTTTCCGCGAAAATTACGCTTCAGTCAAAATGTTATCAGCAGACATTTTCGCCTCGGTGACCATGAAGGAACTGTACAATGGGGTGCGCAGCCGCGAATTTCAAGCCCTCCCGTGTAAGCGTTAACTGAAATCCACTGCTCCCTGATGACGTCATACATGGTTCCGAATTCTTGGCACGGCCGTCGAAAGGTTTCAGTGATTTTCCTCAGTCTCACCCGCCGAAATATAACCAATTTAAAAAGGCAGCCACTAACCATTTACAAATCCCTACCTCTCGCCATTCACGCGGATCAGAGGACGCTATAACACGCACCGCAAACAGCAGCATTCGTTCGCTCGCAACTCTTCATTGCACACTTCCGACTCAGGCACAAATGCTCTTTGCTAACAAGATGCAGTGAAGAATTCAATCACGTGACAGGCACTACGTCACACTGGAAGAGCAAGCAGCAACCTGCCAATGGCGATAAAACTGCTCTCCAGTGCCATTATTCCCGCATAAACAAACGCCATCTGGCAGGCACCACCGGCTTTCTACTCCGACGACAGAGTTATCCTAACTTCAGCTGCACCACGCAAGCGCGTGGCTCGTGCGATGTAGCACCCCCAAAGAATACACACAGACGTATAATTTGCAAAGCTGATATCGATACGATATATTAAGGAAAATATTCGATATCGAAACGGTACACCGTACAGATATATCACCTCATCTCTTACTAAATCTGTTCGGTATCTGCCACTAAGGCACAGAGGTTGAGGGGGGAGACGTATACCGCAATCCGTCTTTTTCTTCAGCGGTAAGATGAAAGTGAAAGCTGACGTCACATTCCGGCCAATTCCCTACCTCCCCCACCCGGGAAATAAACCCGGTGCCAATTCTACACGATGATGGGCTGGTCCCCGGGGCCGGTCCGGAAGTTTTGCAGAAAACAAAGATCTCCAACCGGGATTCTAAGACTGGCCCCACCAGCCCGCACCGCGGTCGCAAAACCGACCCTGATACCTCTTGGCAACATCCATAAACTCTTCTACATACTGTGGTAGTACACTGTCTTGCATTTTTATAGCTCTGCCCAGAAGATGTACGGTTACCAACCTGCAAAGCTATACGAAACTCGCATGAAGATGGAGGCAGGACGTCCCTCCGAAACGCCACACGCTACTTACTGACAGCCGTGCTAAAGATTTACGTCTACGAACCCGCCAGAATACACGAAGCTGTCCTGTGGATTGATGCAGAACGTGTGTTCAAAACACTATTTACCTCTTATTAAGCCCCGCCTCAGGTACAGTTACGAACGTAACAGACCACACGTTTCAACCCTGAAAATTAAGGCACATTTTTCCTCCGAAAAACTGTTATCCATTTTCATACGGTTTCACAAAGTCACCCTAAAGATCGAAGCTGCACCTTCCTCCTAAAAGCCGGTACCAATGTGTACGGCTATGTAGTGCTACCTTGAAGATGGAAGCACTATGTTCTGACGAAAAGGAAGCACCTATCTACCAAACTACCCATCTACCAAACTAAACGGTTTCGTAAGAGCAAAAACTGACATCTTTGTGTTACTATTAGGCCGGTTCAAACGTTACTCAAAAAGTCGGTTCGATGTCCGTTTGCACAAAACTGAACGAGGTTAAAAAAAAAAAAAAAAGGTAAAGCGGTCCCATTACAGGCCTGGAGTGGCCCAGAGGGTTCCAGGAAGTTAAGGTTCCCAGATTTCATGACAACGGCACAGGATGGTAGTAAGATTGTCAGCCTTACGCACTGGCCACCTTTACTCCCAGGAAATGCTCCTGGTACTCATTACTGTTAGAGGCTGAGTCGTCCCCACGGCCATAGCGCAATCAGAAGGATTTTATGTCAATGAAAAGTTCCAATGACACCAGCTGGGATCGAACCAGCGACCTTCCGATTTGTAGCACAGCAACTTCACCACTGTGCCACCGCGGTCCCCACTGAATGACGTTAGAGTTTTTTAAATCTGGATGGAAGTCAGGCGGTCACGGCAGAAGTGGGATGCAAATAACGGCGCTGTGCGAACCTGCGATCGTAAATGGACTGAAACAGATGGTCTGCTGAAGTCAGCTGTGTGAAAGGTAAAGGTAAAACGGTCCCTGTCCAGGCCATGAGGTCAAGCGAGGTGAGTAGAGGTGGGCAGAGAACTTCATGCCTCGGCTACCATATCCCCAGGAAAAAAAAGCCGTTACCCACCCAAGACGAGGCTGGGTCGGCCCCAGAGCAGGCCTCGGTAGTGTTGGAGAAAAACTCTTGCGTGTACCGGGATTCGAACACCGGATCATCCAGGACACAGCCACTCCCAACACCAACTGCGCTACCCCGGGTTCCGTAGTTACATATATAAAACCGCGAAAATGATCTGACAGCGTGGTCACTCAGCGAATGGGCTATGGACCGGACAACCTAGGAAACGTGGTTCCAGTCCCGGCATGGCCACGAGAGTTTCCTCTTCAACAAAATGACCAGAGTAGAGTTATACCTCTACTCCCCTTCTGGGCCTTCGTGGCCTGTTCTAGGGGGAGCTTTATCTTCACCTTTACACCGGTGGTTCATTTCCAGTGACTAAAGCAGCCGGGTCGTGAAGCTGACAAATCACCTCCATCTAGCGCAGAGGTAAAGAATGTGTAAAGCTATACCTCCACTCCCCCACGTTTGAATAACGTGCACAGCGACACGTCCTTTACCTTTGGGTAACATTTTCGTCAGCAGTAACTTCTTCAAAACTTGATCACCACAAGCACTATCCTCGGTAATCAAACGTGACTGTAAATACATACACTTTGTCCAGGAACACGTTCCGAAAGCCAGGCCTCGGGTCGTGCATAGCACAAACCATGAACCGCTGGTTGAGCGGAGAAACCACCGCCTCCCATGCTGCCGAGGCCAACTTCAGCTCTCTTCAGACTTTTTTCTTCGTGTACCAAAATCAAAACGCAGAACATGTACACCGTACCTTTACGTACTGCAAATATTAATGCCTACTTTCAGGACACTAGTTTTCGGACCTGTCTCGCCGGTTGGCCAGTATGACGTCTTCAAACTTGCCAACCAGCGAAACAAATATGCTGTGGGAACCTCAAATTTTGAGGTTTCTAACATGATACGACACAACAGAGTCTATATTGACATCCGAACAAAGAAATAATACGTGTATATATATATAAAGGTAAAGTGATCCCGTTACAGGCCCGGTGTGGCCCAGAGGGCGGGCACAGGTATACCTCTACTCTTCCATGACCGCGGTATTAGAAGAGGGTGAATGGTCAGCAGCACGCCCCGGCCGCACTTTACCCCCGGGAAAGACACGGTACCCATTTTACAGGAGGCTGGGTGGGCCCCAGGGCCTGTCTGGACTGGTGCGGAAAATCTCGTCCCCACAGGGATTCGATCCCGGACCATCCACCCCGTAGTCAGTCGCTATACCGACTGAG
>Ga0123355_10018364_pt1 | contig 11087 bp, 7 predicted proteins | sample TergutEmb28metaG_3_FD_89872 | JGI IMG/M metagenome (GOLD analysis project Ga0123355, IMG submission 89872) | Embiratermes neotenicus P1 segment gut microbial communities from Petit-Saut dam, French Guiana - Emb289 P1 | ecosystem: Host-associated > Arthropoda: Insects > Digestive system > Gut ...
ATGTGCGAGTAATAATATCTTTCCCATCCGCAAATTTCCCCATATACTAAATATTTCCAGATCCTTCCTCCTCTCACTTATTGGTGATTTACTTATTCACAACGCTTATCTGAGGTACGTAGCGTCAAAATTATCGCACAAATGATCTGTCCTTCAAGTTGTAATTTCTCCATCAACATTACCACCGGCGAATACAATCAGAATGATTTCCGATCTCAAAGATCTGCCTTAGAGCTAAACCAACTGCCGATCAGCAACAGAATGAATACTCATTTCTCTGTTGCCATGCACTAAGCAGTGGTTACGCTTTACATCTCACAACCATAGAAAGAAAGAAAACGATCAAATTCTGCACTGCAGCACAAAGGACATAATGCATACCGACCCAGACACCATCGCCGTAGTATCGATGTACAGCGTACACCCACAACTTCACCCACCATGTGGACGGATTTGAGGTATATAATTCTGACTTCATGGCGATCTCAGTGGCCGCGCGGTCTAAGGCGTGGGTCTACGGCCGTTCGCTTGCTGAGATTGTGGGTTCGAATCCCGCAGGGGCCATGGATGTCTGTCTGTGTTGAGTGTTGTGTGTTGTGTGTTGTCAGGTAGACGTCTCTGCGACGGGCTGATCACTCGTCCAGAGAAGTCCTACCGATTGTGATGCGTCGTTGAGTGTGATCTAAGAAACCTCAAGAATGAGGAGGCCATGGCCCGCGTTGGGCCGCAGCGCCAAAGGGGAGAAAAAAATCTGACTTTATAATATTCAATGTGTCTTCTCTTAAATACAAAGTTCCAGCTTGACTCCCGGTGTCAAATGACGAACTTCACATTATGCATACTGAAACAAGATGTGTACTCACTCCAATTTCAGGGGAGCACTACAAACAGCGTCCTGAGAGCAGCAAAAAAGGCAGGCAAGATCTCGTCATAATCAGAAAGAGGGAAGATGCCAATATAACTGTAATTTTGAAGATAATTCGTGTAACAATAAGTGCCAACACAAAAAAAAAACAGAGTCAGAATTTCTCTTTCATACTGTTCCAGATCTTCACAGATCCCTGTAAACTTGGTGCTACATTCCTGAGCCAAGTTTCCAATTACTGGAAATGAAGTATGCAGTACTACAGATTTGAATTGTGTTTAAACAATTTCCAGTTCGGAAAACGATATTTCAATTGTCGGCAATATTTGAAAACAACCAGTCTCAGAATAAAACTCATTATATGATATTGCACAATCGCTCATTACGACTGCGTAACACCAATTTAATCCTACAGTAATCTTCACAACAAACCTGTATTTTCGGCAAAAAGCAGAGATGAAACCTGTGCAAATAACCACAACACGTAGAAGGGAAACAAAAGTGACATCCCTATTGTAACAGTTAACAATGGTAGGGATAACAGGGAGAGAAGGAGTTCACAGAGCTCGTTAACACACAACATCACTACCACTTTGTGGAGACTTGAACACAAACTCTTGGTACATTTTCACCAGATGTTCATCTTTTACCAAAAGTGCATTTTTATAACACTGTAACTCACCACAGCTGTAATGAAATGTTTAGCCCACTGACTTTTCCAAGGTGGAGTTGTATAAAACTGTCGTGGCTAGATACTATGATGAAGTAAATAGACCGCACCGAACCCAGTGACCGAGCGGTCTTAGGCGTGGATCTGCAGTCGCTGGCTTGTCGGATTGTAGGTTCGAATCCCACCGGGGGCGTGGAAGTCTATCACATGTGAATTATAGTTTACGCCAGGTAGAGGTCTCTGTGTCGGCATGGCGCGTCCTCAGGTTGCGGATGGAGGAACGGCCTCCGATATGGATGGTAGCTGCGAATATATTGAATAAGCAGTTGCGGACAGCCGACGAGTGGTGTTCCAGCTTGGGGGTTGGGCGAGGTGCTAACAACGCCTCCCCTTGAAAAACCTTTGTTAAGAATTATTCACAAGACGAGATGCTTCCCCTGGAGACAAAGCAATCCGGAGGTAAACTACTCCTCCACTCGGATGTCCGGGGGGGGGGAGTGTTTCTAGAGCAGGTATCATGCAGGAAAAGGGACATTTTATTGGGTACGTGGAATGTTAGGAACCTGTGTAGGGTAGGTTCACTTACGGCAGCGGCCAGGGAATTAGCCAGGTACAAATTAGATTTAGTGGGGTGCAGGATGTTAGGTGGGACAAAGGGGGCAGGGGACTATAATTTTTTCTATGGAAAAGTAAATGAAAATCATCAATTGGGAACAGGATTTTTTGAACACCAAAGAGTAGCATCAGCGGTTAAGCGAGTAGAGTTTGTTGGCGATAGGGTGTCATATATAGTTCTGAGAGGTCGCTGGTGTAATATCATAGTTCTATATGTGCATGCACCAAGTGAAGTGAAAAGAGATGAGTCAAAAGATAGTTTTTATGAGGAATTAAATCAGGTTTTTTTTATCATTTCCCTACGTACCATATGAGAATTCTATTAGGAGATTTAATGAAAAATTGGGGAGATGGAATATTTTCAAACCGAAAATTGGGAATGAGAGTCTACATCAGCATAGTTATGATAATGGCGTGAGAATAGTCACCTTTGCCACATCGAAAAAAACTAGTCGCTAAGCTCACGATGTTCCCCTACCGAAACATTCATAAGTATACCTGGACCTCTCCGGATGGGAAGACTCACAACCAGATTGATCACATATTGATAGACAGGAGACGGTATTCGAGCATACTAGATGTACAAAGTTTCAGGGGAGCTGACTGTGATACTGATCACTATCTGGTGGCTGCAAAATTAAGGGAAAGATTAGCTGTACCTAAACAAGCAGCACAGAAGTTTGATGGGGAAAGATTTAAGCTGAGGAAGCTAAATGAGCTGGGAGTTAATGAAAAGTATCAGATTGAGATTACAAATAGTTTTGCGGCCTTGGAAAACTTAAATGGAGACCAGAAAGTTAATGGGGCTTGGGAAAACATTAAAGAGAATATCAAAACCTCAGCTAAAGAGAGCCTAGTTTTGCACGAATGGAAACAGCATAAACCGTACTTTGATAAAGAATGTGTAGATTTCTTAGATCAGAGGAAGTAGGCTAAAATGCAGTGGATACAGGATCCAAGCCGAAGCAATCTAGATAATCTGAACATTGTAAGGCGTAATGCTAGCAGACATTTTAGGAATAAAAGAAGGCATATCTGAAAGCTAAAATTGAGGAACTTGAAACTAGCAGTAAGGTCAACAATGTCAGCGACTTGTATAGGGGCATTAATGACTTCAAGAAGGGATACCAGCCTAGAACTATTATAGTAAAGGACGAGAAAGGAGAGTTGGTTGCAGACCCCCACAGTATTATGGCGAGATGGAGGAATTATTTCTCCCATCTCTTGAATGTACATGAGGATAATGACGTTAGGCAAGCAGAAATACAGACAGTAGAACCACTAGTGCCTGAGCCAAGTGCCTTTGAGTTTGAGTTGGCTATTGGAAACCTAAAAAATCAGAAATCACCAGGTATTGATCAAATCCTAGCAGAATTGATTAAAGCAGGGAGTAGGACAATTTACTACTGTGCGATTCCTAAACTTATTATTTCTATTTGGAATAAGGAGGAATTGCCTGAAGAATGGAAGGAGTTGATCGTAGTACCTATCTATAAGAAGAGGGATAAAACAGATTGTAATAACTATAGGGGCATATCATTATTGCCAATTACGTACAAACATTTGTCCAACATCCTGCTCTCAAGGTTAATTCCAAGTGCGGAGGAAGTTACTGGGGATCATCAGTGTGGATTCCGACGCAACAGGTCAATAACTGATCATATATTCTGCATTCCGACCCAGACGTAGATGGGAGGATAATATTAAAATGGATCTTCGGGAAGTGGGAGGGGTGGAGACTGGATGGAGTTGGCTCAGGATAGGGACAGATGGCGGGCACTTGTGAATACGGTGATGAACTTTCGGGTTCCATAAAGAGCGGAGGAATTTCTTGACTAGCTGCAGAACCAGTTAGCTTCTCATGAAGGACTCTGCTCCATGGAGTAAGTAAGTAAGAGTTCTCTGTGTCGCCCGAACACTCGTCCAGAGGAGTGGTATCAAGTGTGGTGTGTCTCATTGTGATCGTGAAGCCTCGATATATGGGCACTCTGGCCGACTAGATGAAACTGAACCATAAGGAAACATTGACCGCACTGATGCTTTTCCCAGCGGAATGTGATGTAACATGTGAGTTGTGTTTCCACCAAGATGTGTCAAAATTCACCAACTGAAAATAAAAATGATTGTGTAGCTTTTTTTAATGGCTCGATAGCCATAATTGGCCTAGGCATCCTTATTTTTCAGGTTTCTGAATTAGACCCAGCTGGACACAACACACTCGGTAGGATCCCTCTGAATGAGTAAGCGGCCTGTCGCATAAACCTCTATCTAACAACATAAGACATTCACAAGAGAAAGACATCCAAACCCCGACGCGATTCGAGCTCACAACCCCAACAAGCGAGCGGTCGCTTACCCACGTAGAGCGGTCATTGGGATCGGCTCATGTACTTTACTCTTGAAAACTTATGCCAATGTGGTAGCATGTACCGAATATGTGTTCTGTTGCCAGTAACATGATAACATTGTATATTCACCATTGTAACGGAGAGAGAATGTACGGTTCATAAAGTTACTCAAAATACAAACTTTGTCCAGACGGCGTTACAAGTGTGAGTAAAGATGTTATAAATTTGTGCTGAGAACGTATTTATTTCGCTTACAATAAAATAAAAGTACACATTCAGATAAGCGTGAGGTCAACATCATTACACGCAAAAGTGGATTATTTTCGTATTGGCAGTAATACGCTAAGAGTATCTTTTCAGTACAGGGTGATACGAATAATTTTAAATGTGTCTATGTAGCTTACATTTTGACTAGGGTAACTGAAGGGACATAATAGTATGAGATATTATGAAGTGTCCTCCATTTTCCACTAAGATCTTTACCTCGATAGAAGTTTATACCGGAATGCTCAGAGCGGCATTGTCTCTCACTCATGAGGCGTATGTAACCACTAAGAATAAGTTATCGTGGTTTTCGTCACTAGAACGTCATCCATGTAAAGTGCATAATAACTCCTTGAAACAGGCCAGAACCAAGCCATTCTCTCCTGTTGACCATAAAACTAACCCTCTTGTAACTCTAGAATTCTAAACGAGACTGAGGTTGGAGACCATAATTTGATAACTACAATCAATTCCCTTCAAGTTCATTCCATGTATTTTGTGTTGTCCTTATTTTCCCGGCGATAGAATCAAATATGAATACTGCAAATTTGGAAAATACTTGAAAAAATATAATGTGTTACTGTCCACCATTACAAGCCACTATTCACATAACACAACCACGTAGATCCTCGACCTTAGCAAAGACTTTCGCAAAGCCAGTAACCACTGCCAGTCTCATTATGTTCATTTGCCCATCTTCTCTCAAATAAATATTGCGAGTCGCATCTGACCGAGTTCTGTGAAATTACATTATTGAAAATTTTACTTCAAAAGTCATCTCATGCAGATATTGATTGAATTCGTAAGACAAAGCACACTATGTAGGAAAAAAATTTACACACATTTATGTGACGGTGAAAATGATATCTGTCAGACAGAAAATGAAACAACACTGACGATCTAAATATTACAGTTTGCAAGCTAAGTAAAGGAAACAGGATTCTCACTTACATAAGTACAGGAAACTCTATCTTTTCCCAGTTACATGAGAAGTATACGAAATAGGATATCTTGTCTCTAAAAAGGACACCAAACACGACGTTTCATCTTTTAAGGGGTTAGTGCAGAAAGTATGAAATCCCGGCGTTTACGACTAAACACACGTAAGACAAAGGACGCAGAGAGAGTCGACGTAAGCAGAGGTCGATATGAACAAGACATTGACGTCATGTCACAAGTGATACAGTAAAAGAATATAGTGGTTGCTTTTAAGCTTCGTTAAGGCCATCACTGATAATAGGACGAATAGGAATGATTGTGTAAATAACAGAGCGTAAGCACCCAAAATGTTAGAACGTGCAGACTTTTCGAAGGTAGAGTTTTCAAGTTCTTACGGCGGTTGTTGAACAGTTGGTGGGTTCATTTCAGGTCTGCACGCTGTATGATAGACGTGTGTACCGACGTTTAAAAGAAAGTTACCACCTCCATCTTTACGGCGGCAGTCTGAGTCACTTGTATGCTGTTGTGGTTGGCAATCAGGAGAGTGTCGGTTATATGGACAAGATGGCTAGATTTCCTCCATACCATATATCCGACGCACCCCTTTCTTTGCAGCCACTTCAGTATCCAGGCGAAAATTTTGTCACCGAAGATGGCGGCATTACATTCCCCCAAAACTTCGGAAGGCACAACTAGCAAAATAAAACCACCAAAAGTTTTGCTGGAGGGGGAGGAAAGGCGAACCTAATTGTTAATTAATATTTACTGTCGATATTAAGAGCGATCAAAACTACACGTCCTTCAAGTTTTAGTGGAGGTTTACGTGACGCATCTACAATTACAAACATGCTGGTCAAATTCGAAAACTATTTGCAATTTATGCCGCTAGAGACTCGTCCGCCAAAGGTGTAACGTAGACTGTACAGCGACTAGACAGTCTGATGTTCGATCTTCGGTGGAAGCCGGACTTTCCAGACCCATTGAGATCGGCCCCGTTCTAAGGGTAAAGTGACCGAAGCATGGCGATCACCACCCACCTCAGTCTAGCGGATTATCGAGTATTTGCAGAGCTGTATTTCTTGGTGCCCTCTGTCCCTGCTTTGCATGTAATAGGACAGCCTTTCCACTTTAAAATGGTGTCAGCTATATCACTAATAGACAGCTCATACATATGTTTTAAACATACCTTATCTACAAACTGACAACGGAACGCACATAGACAAACAACAGACCAAAATTTACCTCAGTTCCCTATTCGCAGCCTTCGGCTAAGCTGGTTGGTTACAAGCACAAGCTTGTTCCTACCCCCTTCGACCACCCCTCTCATTAAACCATTCTTCTTTCTTATGGACGGTCTACGGGAAAGACGCTGCCCATAAATCCGGGAAATCGCACAACTACAATCCGCAGATTTGAAAGCAGTTTAGCCAAAATCGGCGACACAGAACAGTGGTCTCATACCGCTTTTAAACGGAGAGTGTAAGTTCATATTCTTTCGCTAGTAGAGTGAAAAGCACCAGTTTAAAAAATGCGTGTTTTGAAATTTCTTCTCCAGATACGGAGTCAATTACAGAACGGTAGGTTGAGTAAGGAAGCGGCAATCCGTTAGTTAATAGGTCACGTGGGGGGGTATCTATCATTTAAGAGTGACTGGCTCCACAAAATAATATATAAGAACTTCGAAAAAAGAAAACAACTTTACGAAAAGAGTTGGCTACACAGTCCAGTGGCAAATATTATGAAATTATTCGGCTGTAACTTTAAAACGGTCCGTGACTCTATTTTTATTTTCGTTTGGTGCGCACACAGTCCGACTTGACACAATCGGGTGTCATCTTCTAGGAAATACTAGATGACAAAGTGGCGGTGTGTCGTTGTTAATACCAACGCCGAATTGTGAGTCGCAGTTACTTTAGCTTCCCATGTTTAAAACCAAAGAAGCCACGGAAGATGTAAATACAGGCGCGGCGATGCACCAAGCTCTGCGCCACATATGAGGGTACCCACACGATTAGATGGACCCATAAAATGCCGGCACAATGAAGTAAATAAATTAATACTTAAATCAAGTGTATGGTGACTTTCTGGACACTTTGTACATTAAGTGCGTTACACTTTCTGAAAATGGCCCCCATGGAGGATTTCCTAAAATGATGTTTATATCCCTGTAATCCCAACCTATGCAAAACATACAACGAAGAAGCAGATGGAGATGTATGCAATTTATTCCAGTGTTGTCAAATACCTCACAACCTTCCGGCCATACCGCGTGGAATGTCTGGAATTTTTCGCAGAACTTTAATATAGTTTGTATTTTTTATACTTTTGTCTTCGGAACTCCTAATGCTGTTCTCTACGAAATCCTACTTTCCTGCGGAACCCTAGTTGAGAAACACAGTAGCAGTCTCCCGTTTCGTTTCATGTTTTGAATAGGGCACTGGCACTTCTTGTTTTTAAGTACTGTCTAGTTCAGTATAAGTGAAAGTCGTTCCATTTTCGATTTTGGCCTACCCTGACAGCAGACTTAAAAACAACAACAACAACGTATCTCCAACATTGTATAGACCGAAAAAAAAAATGCTACAGCAATTTTCCACATTTAGAAAGCAGGTTTAGAGCGTAAGCATGGCGAAGGACAACAAGCTATTGCGTGCTTTTCAAACTTAGAAAGTGGCGGAACCTGTGTTTAAAGTGCTCATTACTCAACGTCGAATTGCCGCCAAATTCGTACCCGGCCTGCTCACGCTGCTTTGATTGTACCTTAATTAATAACTGAAAAAAATGGCTAACTTTGGAAATCCCTCCCCCCTTTCACTCAGTAGATTAAAAAATTGATACTTCCTTACTTGACTCAAATCTCAAGAAGCAATAAAGGGAAAACATTCAATGCTATTGCTATGATTCAAGAAAAGATCCAAACCGAGACAGGCCAGACACTTTTTCAGTTTCTATCACTGTACTTCACGAACTGCTTCGAATGGTCACGTGATTGCTAGCCGTGCTGCATAAAGTCATACGCTTAATGCATACTTTCAAAGAAGAACATCAAATTGAAGCTGAGAGTTGTCTTTATGGAGAAATAAATTCATTCATGCACATAATTAATCGCACCACCCCTACATTTACTCGTTGTAGTAAGTAACAGCAGAGCAAAGACTTAAACATCTTACACAGTTACTGTAGTGCTGAACTTCCGTCCCAGTCATGCTTATTGTTCTGGACCTGACGACGTACCGACAGTCAGGTCGAAATGTCAAAATACAGAAATACAAAAATATATGAAAAAATAAAACTTAATTTGATGAAAATCTGTCTCGTGTGATTTGCAGGCAACCGGGGTTTATTTTGTGAATTCGCTATGTAATATATGCGGTCTGGCATTGCGGAGTTTACTAATTGATCCTATAAATTTGGTTCGTGTTATTCATTACTGAATTGTTTGTTTCGCAGCCATTTAAAACTGATAGGTCTTGAGGAATCATCAACTAAGCTACCCAGCAAGAACAAGAGATTTAAATAATATCTCTGGTTCTTGGGTCCAAACAACTTTCTAAACAATGGACACCGGTGACCCTTTTCGTCTGGTAAACAGTGTGGGGCGTGTATCAGGTTAATCTCCCACCCCCTTCCCCCTACTAAGCATGTAAAGAATGAATGGAGGTAAAATGCCGCGCTACGTCTTCACAAACAATGGAAAGGTAATATACACGACCGCCTTACATGTGAAACACACATTACAAATTCCACAAAATTAGTCAACAATAACTCAACATATGAAGTATTATAACTTGAGAGCCCTGAACCTGACAGAACAGTAATGCATCTTCTTTAACAGTGTCTCATTCTGTCACTTCTCCCTTGTGCACGTTTTATCTGTGCTTCTTTATTCAAGGAAGTAATATCTCTTACCAATAAAATATTTATATTGCAGAGGTCATAAGTGCAGTCAGGGAAACGACATGTCCCACTAATCGGTAAATTATTTTATTAAAGTGCTACGCAGCAAAACAGTAATTTCAAGATGCATGCAAGTAACAATATACTGACCATCTTTGCTCTTCACTTGCCAGTAATAATGTGTCGTTTGTACACACTTCCAGCAACATACTGAGACAAATGGTGAACAAAAAACCCAGGTCGGAAAATATGTAGAAACAAGTTGGTACATAGGTCAATCAGCTGGAGCGCCGAGACTGTAATAAGAAATAGAATGGTGAAATATGGAACATTTATATGCGTGTATAAATAAAACTGGAATATCCAGTTACGTTAACACATTATCCACACAAACACACAGCTATGGGAAAACAGTCATACGCGCGATACCAATAACAGAAACAGATACCGGATGAAATCCGTAGAAAAGTAGGATCTACTAGCCAACAGCTCAAAGTAGGGAAATAAATAAAACGCCAAATACTGTTCCTAATTCCATCTTCGAGAACTTCAATGAAACTAGATACTTGCCGGGACGAAACCTCCCCCACACCTCAACAGATCGGCCCAACTCACCGATCCCTCGGCAAACTGTTATGTATCTCGAACATTTTTTGTAAAAATATTGCCTAAAATATCAGAAACCGCATAAAACCTTACACCAATTTCAATCAAGTAATCTGCTTAGTGTATTAAAATATAAACGGAAATATATAGTCATAAAAATACATAACATCGCGGTAAATCCAAATGCAGATAATTGACACATAATCGAAAATTGGAGGTCAAAGTGTCAGACATCATTTTCATGCACACATACACACTAGGTGCAAGAGCTGCAGACGGGTTTTGAAACACTAAAGATAAAATAATTAACAGCGATTTCGACCCTTAGCTATTAGAAGAAGAGGGATATCGGGTTTACCTACTTTTATGGCTCGGATTTTACGCCCAGAACTAGGGAGAAAGTAGGGGAAATGTGACGGAGGATTCACGCAAGTAGAACGTTTGATAACGAGCAGATATTTCGCCTGAGGTGTAGCTGTTGAAAACGTTTGTTTTCAGCGTCGTTGCGAGAAAGCAAGAGTGTTCGGTCAGGTCTTGTAAATGGTGAGTAAATATCAATGAGCAATTGCCAGCAGCGCGCAGTGAAAAGGGAAGCTTGTTTTGAAGTTCAGTTCGTAGATACACCCTGAACAATAACGAAACACGTGGAACAGGAAAATAATCCATTAGTTAATGTAAGTGCACAGGTAATGCAAACAACCAGTTACACATACGTACCTACCAATACTTCACATAGCACTCCTTTCAGACACACCATACTTATGTCTTAACCGTATGTACATGCACAAAGCGACTCCCATCCTAACATTAAGGGACTGACTGATACACCTGGACAACATAAATTTCTTATGCACGTGTTTTTAGAAAACTATAGAACATACAG
>Ga0123355_10018367_pt1 | contig 11085 bp, 6 predicted proteins | sample TergutEmb28metaG_3_FD_89872 | JGI IMG/M metagenome (GOLD analysis project Ga0123355, IMG submission 89872) | Embiratermes neotenicus P1 segment gut microbial communities from Petit-Saut dam, French Guiana - Emb289 P1 | ecosystem: Host-associated > Arthropoda: Insects > Digestive system > Gut ...
TCCTCGGTTCTAGATCTGGATCTAGGTATGCGTAGCTGAACTGCCACCAGCCTAAATGTTTAGGCAAACTGTCTAGGATTACTGCGGGAAGAAATTTTCGTAGAACAAAACCAAGGTTCCAGGCTTTACTTGCATCTATTCTACTGATAAGTATTTACAAATTTACACAGTTAAACTCTGTCATTAAAAGATCTAACTTATCACGCTTGCCTCTCACGTAATAATTCAAGTAATGCTTCGAATTTAGAATTTCGACTCGACTGAATTTAGAAAGCCAGCTGAGTTATAACACAATGTCAAATAAGCTTACCGGTATTTGTAGTACACAGCGTTTTGTTGTATATACGATCGTTATTTTAAATACCAGCTTATATTGGCAGTATTATAACTTGCAGCACTTCTGTCTGTAGATACGTAGTTCGCCGGTTTATAGTATCGTCGAGTTATTTGCGCCGAAAATCAGTTTGACGAAAGATGTTTATTGTAACTTTCAAAAGCGTTATATAGTAAAGAGGCACATCAGTCAGCGTTTTATGACTTCCTACATGACCATACATGGACGTTAGTTAATATCAGTTTCAAAACCTAGGAAACACGTGTAGGTCAGTCAAGCTGTGGCTACCGTATAAATAAGTAGAGCAAGCTACTAAATTGCTGAATTTGCTTACTCTGTAAAGCTGCAGACTTCCTAGTTACGGCAATAGCAAGAAGCTAATAAGTCTTCCTGGTTTTTGCGTAAAGTTTCTTTTTCAAAAAGTTAATTCCGAATTTAATTTTCATGAGAGTAGTGAGTTTTCATAAAGTGGTTTGAGTAAGGAAACCATATAGTGGAACATACATGGTTATGATTGTTTTGGAGGAGCATCTTGTGTCTGTCCACACAGGCCATCAGATGATGGGAAGAGTAGGTTCAGTCTAAATCTTCTCTGCTGATCATCTACGTTGCACGGTCCCATAGCTGAGAAGACCAAAATTTCGAATCATAATATTATACATTTTCCCACATTGTGTCAATTTGTTACATAAAACTTATGTACACATGTTAGGCAATATATAGCACTGGTATTTTACATTATACTTTGATATGAGCAGAAATGTGTTGCAAGAAGTATAATAAAAAATAATAAAATATATTGTTTAATTAGTGTATGTAGTTGTTTTGTAATAATTTTGAAGACTTATTTTTTAATCGCAATTTGAATAATAAGGGTGGAGGGGTTATGGTATGGCAGGAGGCTGCTTTACCGATGTCGTACTACATAGTTCGAAAATCTACCACCAGGAACATGTTACAGAGCCGTGCCACATACTTAAGAATGTCCTGGCCGCTTGGGGCGTCGTAATGTTACGCTTCGACATAGTTTTTTAAGTGTACAAATAATATCTATGATTAAAATTGCTACACTTTGTTCAACACAGCTGCCATGTGGTTCACCACACACAATATCGGGCATCGTTTAGCGCTGCCTCTGAGCTGGGTTAACTGGCCAGCTGTGGTGTATGTAACAGAGACATCAGATACCTAACCCTCCATAAAGATATTACTAAACGCAACATTGCTTATATACAGTCCAAGAACAACATAATTAAAGCAAATATTGACCAACCAGTAAAGCACATGCCCTGAAGTACAAACGAAACAGCTAGTGAGTAAGACAATGGGGTCGGGAATATTTTGTGGGTACACAGACTGGGCTGCGGGTAAAATAACATAGGAACCGTGGTTTGATTCCAGACAGGAGCAAGATTTTTTCTCTTTTTCTTAGAGTCCGGAGAAGCAAAGGGGTCCACGATGTCTCCTATCCAATGGATACTTGTGGATCTTTCGCCGGGTGGATAGCAGCCGGCCCCTGATCCTAATCCCTTACCTCCCTTTTTTGCCAAAATTAACCCTTTCAAGACGAAGCGTGCCTGTTTTATATAAAGACTCAGTGCGTACCGCGCAGTAAACACTCTCTGCCTCGGTTACACAAAACAATTCTACTAATATCGTATAATGCAAGAAGCGCCGTTTGTTGTGAGATCCGTACAAAACACGTAAACCCAATGTGAGCATCATGTAGAATTTTGGTGGTACGTAAAGTAATCGAGAGGCTTCGAAAAGTTAAGAATGAGTGGAGATATACATTCATTCTTCCATACACCCTATTGGTGTGCAGAGGGACAATCATACCCGTACATTTATTGACTATAAGATGTGGGGAAAATCTCCGTTTGTTAATGTTTTTTTTTTCGTTTTGACTAACAAAGTCCATACAGTATCCCAATTCTTCTCCTAATTTAAGACCGTTCCGGTGTTTTCACACCACACAAGAAACCCACCCCAGGACTGCTTCTGGCTGTGGCCTCTCTCTTGTCATCAGGCACCGTACACGCACTAACTACTCGGAAGACGTGGTAACTGCAGCAGAAGCAGAACTACTTAACGTAATTGCGTCACAAACACTTCAGTTGATAAAAAAAAATAAGTCAGTGCAAAAAAAACTCAGAGCTTAAATCCGATTAGTCCCTGAATTTATTCTACTTTAACTGATATTCTCAATCATCTGTCGAAAAAGGAGAACCACGAAAGAACTTATCGCTGGAATTACGTTTCTGGAATTTCAGTTTGTCTCTGTTTGATAAGAACTGACAACCTAAAGCTTCTGTCACCAGAATTAAAATTCAAAGCCTAATTCCGTTAATTGCAAGTTATTTTTCTCTCATTAACATCAAGATTCTCTCGGTCAAATGGGAGCTTAGAGCTAATATAAGTGCAGTAGAAGTTCAGATCTTTAAACCAAGATGGGTTTTCTACCGTGATATGATTTGCTGTGGGTCTTCAGGTGACACGTATACCCTAACACCTGAAATGTTTTGAAAATGTATTGAAAGACTGTACATTACGCCTTCGTTTGTTGGTTCTGACTCCTGCGTGTGTGTGTCTTGCCTTATTTGTTTGTTAGACTCAAATGTTTCGAGAAAATATCAAATATATCCAATATTTATCAAGTCAATTCATCGGAATATCTAAAGCATGTTACACGCAATGTGTACTCTATGAACTTCACAGTGCCATGGAATGCACACACTGTAATTTCCCTGGCACTATACAATACACATTACTGCAGTGAAATGCATCTATTCACAACAATTCATAACAACGTTTACGCTGTCGCTTCCGTTATATGGTTCAAGCTTCAAGATCTCGCCACCTTATGCAACAGACGAATCAGAACACTCATATTAGGACTCTCAACACAAAAATTATTCACCCTAACATAAACCTATATTGTGTATATATATATATGTATATATATGCGCGTGTTTATGTGTGTGTGAACGTGTAGGTATGTGTATATATGTATATCACATAATACTGTAAACTTTCAATGGCAAATTCGCAATAGCATGGCGACGCAGTTTTAAAAATTTATGAGCTGATTATTTATGGAGATATGCATTTTATTACTGATTTGTTTTGTAAAGCATATGCTAAAATTAGCGACAACTTAGTCTAGGTTGCGAACTGAATTTTTATTAAAATATCAATATTATTATCCGCGTAATGAAATTTCGCACGAAGAATTGGAAAATAGTCGAAAAAATTTATACATATAGTTACACTCATACTACACCGCACTTCGCTCTGTGTACTGCATTCCACGTTTTCCGCATGCAGACAAACATCTGTCGAAGATTTCTGCTTCTAATACAAGACTGTAGAGTTCTGTGGCTGGCAGACTTCCTGGCCTGATATCTATTGGAGAGGCCGAAGTCTCTGTAGTCGGGGTTTGCGCCTTGCCTACAGCTGCAATTCATAAATATAGCTGTCATTGACGTTTTTTACTTTCAGGCCCACAAAATTTCACTTACCAATCAGGGATTATATTTATACAGGGGTTGGATACTCCAAAACATACGATGGACTGTTCTTTCTGTTGTGTGGTAAAATAAGTTAAGAAACGTAATATGCCGCTGTCAGATACAAAATACACGCATTGCCTATACTGTGTACAGAAAAGCACTACATGAAGGCATTCATATAAAATGCAGCAGCCCTATACACTCCTACCAGTAAATTTACACACTCGTGAGTGTACTGAATGTGAATATATTTTATTTACTTTTCGGAGGAAAACAATACGCGCATAGGAAACAGTAATAATAGAAATTATATTGTGAAAATAAACTTCTAAGTAGACTGGTTAGCCAAGGTACCATTCGTCAAAACGTATGCAATTATGACTACACGCATATAATAATAAATTTTACAATAAGTATTTTTTCTTTTTGCGCTGCAACTTAACGTGGGTCAGGGTCTCCTCATTCATGAGGTTTGTACATCACACACAACGACGCACCACGTTCGGTAGGACGCCTTTGGACGAGTGATCTGCTCGTCGCAGAGAACACTACCTGACAACACAAACACTCACAACAGACAGACTTCCATGCCACCAGCGGTACTCGAACCCACATTCTCAACAACCGAGCGGCCGCAGACCGACCTCTTAGACCGCTCGGCCACTGGGACCGGATAGTTAGCAATGTTACTGTATTAATATTTCATCACATTCTGCGAGATGAACTGAACTGATGCTTTTACCATGTCTATAAACCATAATCCGCTTTAAGGCAAGTTTATATCATAAATTTTCTCGTATCAGATGGCGGTTACCTTCTGTACAAACCAGTGAATCAGCTGAACCATTTCAAAGAAATGCAGCACGAACTTCATGCATTCAGAAGGCTTTATTTCTCATGAATTCTGATGGTAGCAATAAATAGCAATATATCTTACATACAAAGAACTGTAGCTGTGTATGAGACTTTTCTTCACGGATCGGTAACCTTAGTGATCTTAGGCCTCCTCTCTGGCTTTCCTCGATTACACTAAGACACGCCATACTCGGTAGGATCCCTCTCGCTCAGGGATCGGCCCGTCCTAGGGGTCTCTACCTGGCAACACACAACCCACACGAGACACATTTATGCCCCGACGGGATTCGAACATAAAAACCCAGCAAGCCAGAGGTCTTGCACCCACGCGTTAGACCATTTGTCCCTTAGGGTCGGGACGAGCCATTGGCTCAATGTGTTGCAAAGTTGTGGAATTCGAAGAAAAATTTTTGATAGGGCGTACTCTGTATTATCCGTTTGCGTATTACTGTGCACGATCGTTAGTCGCCAATGACTAACGACGAAAGAGGACAATAACTGATTTAGAAACGAGTGTTCCAACAAGGTCCTCAACACAACAGTCGGGATCTTTGTTGCGTCCTCGAGTGTAATTGGCTATGTATGTGCAGCGAATATTATAATTTAAATGTGTTGTTATATCTTGAGAACTGCGCACTTCTGAGTTGTTACGCAGCGAGTAGTGGTAAATTCTTACCGACATTTTGGTACATTCAAAAGTCCAGACTTCAAGTACAATAACTTAAAAAGGAAGCCTGCAAACCCAATACGTAGTTATGTGAGAAAATTGTGGACGGTGACATCATCATGTCACGAATTAAGGAATTGCATTCCTCTCAGAAAAGTACAGAAAAGTAGTAACACAGTGGGAGTGACTAATGTTTGACATATTTGAAACCTACTTATTTATTACGTTTATCAGTCAGACTGGCCCAACTTTGTGAACTGTTAAATTACAATTGTACCGATGCCTGCTTATCAAGATAAGGCCAGTAATTCTGCATAATAACAGTTTATCAGAAGACGGTCTGAAGAGTGTTTATGCTAGACATGATGCACGAAATTACGATAGAGGCGAGATATCTTACAGCGCTGGAGAATGCTCAGAGTTGAATATAGTCGACATAAAACAAGACAAGGAATGAAGGAGCGGTCACAAAATTGAAATGAAAGCTTCATATCTTTAACTGCGGTCTGGAATAACAATTTAAAATATCCAGTTCGCGACTGTTGAATTGGCACTCACGTTAATGCAGCAATATATCTAAATATCATCACTGGAAAATTCACACAATATTAGCGCATTAAACCAGAGAACTATCGGAGATTTCGTTGACTCCGGACGGCCACGGGGAGGGGGTTGCGGTTTTATTTCAGTTGTTCCGTGATTTCATTTCGCAGCGTTTTGCTCCTTTAGTCAGAGGGCCTTTTCATCTCTTATTATATTTGTGGTAAATAAAATGTGAATACATTTACAACATTTACTTCCCTCGTAACAGTTTATTTCACCATGAGTTTTCTCAATGAAGGGAGCTTAAAATAGATCATTAGTGTCCGTGAAACTGTTAAAGTTAAAAACGGACTCTCGTACTATGAAAAATCTGGAACCGCTAAGATACCAGAACCCTTCAATCGTCTGATACACACAACTGCATCGCAGAAGACAGTAAACTAGGGTACATTTTCGCTTTTTTCAGTGGTTTCCTCACGTATTACAATATGGATTTTGTACCTGATTATGTAACCATCAAATCTAACACTTAAGTCACTTTAGAAGGCCAATGGGGCATTTTATGAGAAATGCGGACATAAAGTGTGTTTACATTGCACAAAGTTTGTATTCTTTATTTACTACCCCAAAAAGAACAGTACAGTTTCAATTGCATTGCAATTCTTCTGCCTTCACACAAGTTATCCTCTAAAACTGAGGCATTTGTCGAACCTTTGAACAAGCTTTTCTCTTCCCTGTTAACAGAAGTTCATGCCTCACTGTTGTATTTAAAGTTTTAGCCCCTATGATTTTGTGTTAGGTCTGCAAACAGGCGGTATATTTCAGCGCCGCATCACGGCTGTGTGTGCAACATTCCAAGATCATTGTAGTTACGAAATTATACTCCATCTAAACTTATACACTCCGACCCACACTCGTACGTTTATTGATGTACAGGATGCACACTGCTTTAATAATGTTTTGCCCGTCACCTATATTTCCTGCTATCGCTTTGATGTTTTCCAGTAAAATATTCAGTTCTTCCAGCTAAGGTAATTACAAAAATTCGTCTCGTAAATTCATGTAGGATACAAAGAGACGAATATCATCCTGTACTTATGCAGCAGGGTTATACCTCCATGTATTCATAAACGCGCATCTTGGTGCAAGATTATCATTTCATGCTTCCGCTCCCTTACTCACTGGAAACTTTCACTGCAAGTGGCCAAATGCCGGTCTACATGTAACGGTGAGAAACAAAAGCTGTTGTAAGACAAATTCTACCGATGAGTTTGTAACCGCTCATTTCGTTGACTGATGTACCGAGACTACTTAGTATCCTGCTAACTTAAATAAAATGACTCAGATTAGCGTTGTGTTAAATGTTGAACACATTCTGAGTGGAGACACCTGGCAGATGTGTGCTGCAGTACAGACGTTACGACAGGAATTTGATGTTCATTTTATATGAGGCCAAAGCAAACCAGGTCAAAGGAAAAATCTTCTCTGCTAAATTATTTGCTTTACAATATATTCGTCGAGGTAAAATAGAATATTGAAGAAATTTGGAGGAAATGCCTTGGTACATACAAAATGGCACATTTCACTGCTACGATATGGCACACTATTTCTTCTGATATCAACAGTAATAAAACTGATACCAACAACTTTATATTTAGCGCAAAAGTAACCCAAAAGAATCTCGTCCAGTTCGTTCGCTATGTGAAAATCCAGGATAATTAACCAAGTACGATGGCCTTAATCAGTGCTTAATCACTTTTCTCCTTTATGTTTGCATCCACTTAAGAATTAGAAATACAGTAGTAAAACCGGCGAGAGTTTTTAATTTAACCATTGCCCGGTAATGATCACTGCGCCATATATCGTTCGTGAAGTGAAAGTTTTCATATATAAATTAAAAGGAGGGACTGCCCGCAAACTAGTATGTAGGATGTGGTTTTTTAATGTTTACGGAAGGTAGAAACGCCAAATTTCGTAGTGGAATTTTGGATTTTAAACATTCTAAACATACCGGAGATAACAAAATTCAGTTAGATCAAACGGTCGAGGAGGTTCCTAGTAAGGAGTAGCATATGTTTACCGACAAATGTGTTTCACATAACTCTATTTATTACTTGATAAGCGGGATCGATAGCAGACGTGCTCCATAAAAGAGGCTAGATAGGACTGGACATTGACAAGCCTTGTACACGATACCTTCATAAGTACGCTATACAATACACATTTGCAGAATTGTGAATTGAATACACCCGAATCTCTATATTTATTTAGAATACTCAGTGACGCAATAGCAGGTTGCGCAGACACACCGCCCATTGTGCTGTGTGTGTCAAGAGAGAGAGGAAAAAGAAAAACACAGAACAGTATGTATAGTGATATTTTACATTTGTAATTGCTTCTTAATATTATTGGCATAACCGAATCAAGGAATGTATAGCAGGTGGACCTCGTAGCTCGCAATGTAGGATTAATAAATTCATTCAAATATTTTAGAGGAAAACTGAACAAAGAAACTGTTTTGTGATTTGACGTGCAGCTGGAGAGGTACAGCTGGTGGCTGTGTTTTGGTTAAGTGAATTTTATGGACCTGAAGTTGAAAGAAACGAGTGAAATTTGTGGTTCTTCCGAAAGTGATTAAAATGGCTGTGTCCTTGGACCAAATGTCACGTGATCAGTTCACTACTCTGATGGTGGATATTTTAGTTTCATCTGAAACTGTGTACACGTCTACCAGAGTACACGACATTGCCTACCAGCAGATATAATTTTACATTTAAAAATATCAGGAAAAATACAGTAGCAAACATCTGTGGGTTCGTTGGTTAATAGTGAAAATTTTATTTAAAAAATACGATTATCTTACTTATTAAACACGTAAAAAATGCTCAAGAAAATTCTTAATTATGGAGTTAGTGCGAAGTGCTGTTGTCAGAAAAATAAATTAAACGTGTTCTACCAGAACTTATCAATGTCGATTTCCCCTATGGCATTAATTTGGTTGTCTTTATTTTGTTAATATCTTCACAAAAGCACTGTTGCTAGAATTATTGTGACTAACAAATATTGTGCTTAATTACAATTTCAGGAATTTTGTAAAATGTTTGCAAAATTCAAGAAAAACTAGGCGACGTAAGTACAGAGAATTACGACAAATTGCCGATAGGAAGTTATATTCAATTCGATTACGTTGTCTGTAAAACTTCTGAATACGTAACTCGCAAGGAATAAACAAAAATATGTAGAAGAAAGAATCAATTTACGTAAGTACAGTGATCAGGTCAATCGAGTTGGTTCTTAATCGTCTTACGTAGCAGATGTTTGTTACAACAGTAATACAAATAAGTTAAACTGAACTGGTCGTTGATAGCACGAAGTATCATTTTGTGATGACTGTGAAATCTCCAATTCCACAACAACAGCAGATGATTTGATCCGTTATGTTAATATAATGAATTGTGGCCTAAATAATTTTGCTTCGTAGTTATGCTTTTAAAGAACAAGATAAACCCGTCCACCATAACAAGTGCATATATCTAGAAAATATTAAGTTCATTTGAAAACCGACCTGAAAACACACATTTCTAAAATTAACAAGCCGTATATATGAAAGGACACAGATGTACACGTATACAGTAATGCATTTCATACCCCATGACGTCTCTTTTAACCAACTACACTCAATAACGTCCAGTATATTAGAGCTACAATTGCGTTAAGCCTTGGGAATCGCCTGCAAATTCAGAACGGAGGTCCTCGCAAGATGCCGATATTCTACAACAATGAAATAATAAATATATCTGTTACCTTGTTTATTTAAGTAAAAGGGTAATTGAAGAGTTTACATTTATTGTGAGATTGCAATCATAACTTAGCCATAACCCATACGTTTACTGGCGCTGCTGCATCTAGTGTGATTAACACATTTTAACTGGCACCATCGTGACAGTGATTAAATAATGTAACCTATTAAGAAAATACAATGATGCCTCGTATTGTTCTACACAAACATTTGGCCGCTTGATATAACTGAAAAGAGATCGGGGTAAGTTCAATATATTGAACTAAGAACATGAATATTCGATTTGTGTAAAAATTTTTAATACAAAAAAATGTTTTCGCCAACAGTTGTTCTCAGATAACTGCAATTTCATCCGCCAAGATGGTGAAAAATTGCTGTTGCTGCTTCTCGCTGCAGACTGGGTCATTAATAATTGGATGGCTCAGTGTGGTAAGGGCAAACTTTCCATCTATCTTACTTACTCTCTAGAGAATTGGTAGTTCTTTCTCCCAAGAATAAACAACCCTGAATGTAATGAAAATACAGTTCAATCGTGTACCTAAAGTTTGGCAATAAGCATTCAAATCACCTTCGAACAGTCTACTGCAATATTTGTACATCTTAAAAATTCCGAGAGAGGTAAAATGAATGTTAAAGAAGAATAAAATTATATTATTAATAAACATCAGAGTAATGTAAACAAGATGTCGCTGCATGCGGCATGCTTCAAGTATTCGTGTTCTGCGAGTCACATTACAGCAAGTAAAGGAGACTAAAGCTATAACAAGACTGAATATGTTTTAAAATAATGGCATTTATGTTACAAACAGACAAACGTGTCCTAAAGAAGAAACTTATGAAATTTTCTTCATTGTGTAATTTCAAAATATGAAGAAAATGCAGAGATGTCGAAACGTTACAAATATATCCACCCATCTCTTTCTGAATTTTGTTTGTGTGTGTGTGTGTCTATATGAATATAGGGAAGACTGCTAACAATTAGAGATCATAAGAAAATTTAATTTGCATATTTAATTATGAATAATCTTATTCATTCCACAAACTCGATATGGTTTATCTCCTCACAGATGCTCAGACCCACAACATGAGTGTGGTATAAACGTGATTACTGCTGGGTAATATGACTGACATAAATTACGAATGTATTTACACAAAAAAACAGTTTATTCTTAGAACACAACTTTATTTGCTTTCGGTAACAGTTACCTAGACAGGTGGCATTTTCACTATTGCTCCTGACAGTTCCTAAGTTTTAGTAAGAAAAAGAAAAACTGCAAAACTGAATGAAAGTTATTCATCTATTTTTTGTAACTAGTTGTCCCCGATTTTGAATTTAATTTCAGCAAAAGCAAAATAAATTAATTTGTAAGAGAAA